>Ga0194063_10000131_pt1 | contig 50580 bp, 44 predicted proteins | sample SepL3720m_MetaG_FD_155459 | JGI IMG/M metagenome (GOLD analysis project Ga0194063, IMG submission 155459) | Anoxic zone freshwater microbial communities from boreal shield lake in IISD Experimental Lakes Area, Ontario, Canada - Sep2016-L373-20m | ecosystem: Environmental > Aquatic > Freshwater... | reverse complement strand
GCTCTACTATTCCATACAGACCATTTTCTAGATTAATTATTTCTTTCCCTTTTGTTTTGATTTCTTTATCTGTATGAAAGATATCAACAAGCTTATATCTCCTAATTCAGACCGTCCTCTTGAGATGTTTCCCGTTCGCTTCGTTCTGGATTCATATAATTTTAACGTCTGCTAATAATTCTTGTAAATCCTTTTCTTTGACTACTGTCCCTATTTTAATCGTTCCTCAAAGTTGTGGTAGTAGTTCTGGGTATTTGGTATCAAAAATAACTATCCCCTTTTTTGGATAGCTTATTTCTTTTGCTTGAACTAATTGTAATTCAACCATGCTTATTTCTGGGTTTTTTCACAAGACTGCGAAATACATACTTTTACACTAATTTAGAATTTAAAATTTATAATTCATAATGTTGGATTCATAATATTGGATTCATAATATTGGATTCATTATATCGTGGATTATAGTAAAAATCTGTTCAAAAACAAAAGAAAAATCTGGCTGAGTTGGCCAGATATTTCTCCCTTTATCTTTTACTATATACTCGGCAATTTAAGCTGTTTGGAGCATTTTTTTGAGCTCAAGATCTGCATGTATTTTTTCTAATTTTATTAATGCTTTCTCTATTTCTTCAATACTTCATTCTGTTTTAAGTCTTCTGATTTTTTCTTCTAAGGATTTCTTATTTTGTAATAATGTGCTTTCTGACTCTTCAGGTGCAAGCGTTGCTTCTGCACTTACAATACGCACAAATTTTCCATCGACAAATACCATTCCTTTTGATGTACTTACATATGTTTCATTTCCTACTTGGATATTGTTTTTCATGGGTCGTAGTTTAATTATTCCAGGTTTTACTGTGTTTACCATTGGACTATTTCCATCCATTACTTTAAGGTTTCATGTCTCTGTAGGAATTGATATTTTTTCAATTTCTCCTTGATAAATTACTTTTGTTGGTGTTGAAATTTTCAATTTCATCGCTTTTTGTTATGGTATAAAGCTACAATATCCCAATTGTTTTCGAAAGCAATAATCACTTCATTTCACCAGCCTGCGGCAGGCAGGTTTGTGGCTTATTGTTTCTCAAATCATTGGCATTATTCTCTCATCCAAAACAATTGATTATAAATTATATTGGTGGTCGAATAAAGTATATTCCGTATCTCTTTCTATGCAAATATTCTGCTTCTTTGGTATCTATTTGGCTTGACATTTTATTCATTATAACGACAGATTATTGTTGAATATTTAAATATCGGTTCTTTCATCGTCTTCATCGTTAGATGGTTTAATTTCTTCAACTTCTATATTAGTTCGAGTATCAAGAGGATCTCATAATTGCATTCATGGATCTTCAATGTTTAGTATTTTGTATAGATTTCATTGATATTCTACCGTATCTCATCTTACTTTACCATCCCATGGATGTTCATATATATATTGATTTTTCAGTGTAATTGACATTATATATCAAAAACTAAATAAATAATCTGTATTTTAGTTTGTTTTCTTGCTTAGTGATCTTGTGATGAACGCTGGTGTTTCTAAATCCTCAACTGAGGTTTCATCTATCTCTTTTTCTTGAGCCGTATCTTTTTTTATTCCTCTCATGATAAAGTTTTCTGATTCTCTTTTTACTATTGTTGGTCTTCCAAGAAGGTCTCTTTTGGGTTGTTTAAGGATATCCTCTTTGCTTTGTTCTTGGAAACCTGTAGCTATAATAGTTACCTTAACTTCATCGTCCATACTTTCGTCAAGTGTCATTCCCCAGAAGAAATTTACATCTGGATCAATAATCTCTTCTACTACTGCTGCCGCTTCTCTTACTTCTGCTGGTGTCAAATCATGTCATCCTGAAACTGCGAAAATAATATTTTTTGCTCCATCTAGATTTTCTTCTAATAATGGGTTCTCAATTGCTTTTCTTGCAGCTTCTACTGCCCTCTTTTCCCCTGCTCCATATCCTATTCCAAGTAATGCATTTCCAGAGTCTGTCATAACTGCTTTTACATCTGCAAAATCGATATTTATATCTCCTGGTTTGATGATTAAATCAGAGATTCCTTGTACTCCAAGGTAAAGAATCTTATCAATCATAGTAAATGCCTGCTTGAATGTTGTTTTTTTGTCTATAACATTGAAAATTTTATCATTGGGAATAACAATAAGTGTATCTACGGCTTCCTTGATTTTTTTAAGTCCTTCTTCAGCATTCATTCCTCTTTTGTTTCCTTCGAAACTAAATGGTTTGGTGATAATGCCCACGGTAAGAATGCCCATTCCTCTTGCAATATTTGCAATCACAGGAGCTGCCCCAGTACCTGTCCCGCCTCACATTCCACAGGTAATGAATACCATGTCCGTGTCTTGAAGCATAGCTTTGATTTCTGTTTCGCTCTCTTCAGCTGCTTTTCTTCCTATTTCAGGATTTGCTCATGCTCCCAATCCTTTTGTAAGATTGAGTCCGATATTTATTTTCTTTTCAGCCAAGTTTGTTGCAAGATCTTGTGCATCAGTATTGATAGCGACAAACCCAACACCATCTAGTCCTTCAGAAATCATTCTATTGAGTGCTTTGTTTCCACACCCACCTATTCCTAATACTTTAATTTTAGCTCCTGGAATGAATTCTGGATTAATTTCGTGAATTACCATGTTTACATGAATTTAAAATTTAAAATGTATAATGTATAATGATGAGTTGAATTTTGAGTTTAAAATCTAGAATATAGAGTTCAGAATTAAAATATTATTTTTCAAAAATTCTGCATTCTAAATTTTGAACTACACATTAGAATAGATCTTTGAAGAAATTTCATATTTTTCCTACGAAATCGAGATTGAAGTTAAGTCCACCTCATTTTCTTCCTTCTGTATATTTGTTTGACCATACATACGTTCCTAATACGTTTATGAATTGAATGTTTGATGAAATGTCACCAAGATTGAGTATATTGTCTTTGCCATAGAATGTAGCTAATTTGAAAACGTCTTTGGCCAAGAGATCTAAATTTGGCATTCTAGCTCCTCATCCGATAAGTAATACTCCTCCAGCCAATCTCCCATCTTTATCAATATCTTTGAGATGATTGTTTATTTTCATAAAAATTTGTTCATATCTTGCATTGATAACATCTGAGAGAAATAAACTGTCTATAGCACTATCATCTGTTACTCTTTCTTTTTGAATAATGGCTGAACCATGGGTTCTTTTGATCTCTTCAGCTTCTTTGATATCTACTTGCATCCCGATAGAGATGTCTTTGGTTACGTCTTCGCTTCCTATAGGAAGTGTACCATATCCCAACGGATATCCGTCTTCATATATTACATAACTTGTTTGATTCTTGCCTATATCGACAAGAATTGTTCCCAAGTCTTTGTGGTCATAATCCAAAGCCACTTCGCTAGCTGCTATAATGTTTGGGACAATGTCGACAATATTTAATCATACTTTTTCGAAGGCATCAATAACGCCATTATAGATATTTTTGGGAATCATAAAGACATCAGCTATAAGTTCGAGTTTTTTGCCTTTCATTCCTATTGGGTCTTTTTCTTTTTTGGTTTCATCGATAAGGAAATGTACGGGTACAATTTTTATTGTTTCAAAATTGCTTTTGGTTGAAATCTCTGCGATAACTCTAGAAAGATGATCTATATCTTCTGGACCTATTTCTTCGGTCATAATCCTTTTCTGTTCTATTATTCTGGTCACGATCATCTCGGGATGTGATATTCCGACAAACACTTCTTCTATAAAATCTCCTCCAAGTTTTTTGATGAATGATTCTGTTATTCTGTTTATTGTGTTTACAAAGTTTTCTGCATCGAGAATTTTCCCTTTACGCATTCCTTGTGTAGGTTCCATCTGTTTGGCTAATATAATTTCTTTTCCATCATCATTGGCAAAAACCACTCATTTGATGACATCATTTCCGATATCGAAGACTGCTTTGATGTCTTTCATATTCGTTCTGTATGTTATATAGATAAAAACATTCTACCATGGATGTAGTAATAGCATTTGTAAAAACAAATCCATTTTAATGGATTGTGATATACTATAGTTATCAATATAATATTTGTAATAATGTCTTCTGCTAACATATCGTTATCATTCAGTAATTAGGCGGATTAAATTTTAAAAAAAGACGGATTAGCTCATTTAGCGCCTGTTCCGCCTATTCCTTCTGTCTCATCTACGTTTTATCTATTTACTCCTTTTTTTATGCATGATATAGAGCAAATGCACCTTTTTTCTTATATCCATATGAAATTTTAGCATATTATTATTTACTATAATGCCTCGCCCCCTTTCTTTTAGCTGTTTAGTTTTGTAGATAACTATAGGTAGTCGAAAGAATTTTATGAGTAATTCACTCCCCTTTCCTAATATTCCACGACAGAGAAATTCAGCTATTTTTTTGAATCTACTTTTCCCTGATGTTGGGGTGAGTCAAATATCGATACAATGTCTGCCAGGAAAATTTGGTAATGCACTTTCCAGCCATGTATTGTGTGTATAGATGTTTTCCGGCATTTCTTGATATAAAGGCACTAAATGTGCTAACCGATATATAAAATAGATATCGTTTTGTGGTAACATGATATTATAGAGATTTTGGTGGGTATGGGTGACATAAAAACTCAAACAAAATTTCTTTTTCTTTCCTCGTATTGCTCCTCTTTTGAGTCCCAAAAGAAAGAATAGTAGTGTACTCCACAATCTTGCACGCCAAAGTGCTCATTTCTTGGTCACTATAAAGACATCTATATCAGAATCTTCACGTAATGCATTGAAGGTCATAGAATTACATAGATACATTGACTGAATAAACGGTACTGACCTATATAATCGTTTGAATTTATTGATATATGTGAGAAAATCGTCTATATAGGGGTTTTTTTTGTCCCAGCTGTACTTTTGTTCGTTTGGAGGAAATTCTTGTCCTCTCAGAATGTCTTCTTGCTTCTTCCATCATTTTTTCTCAAAAAGGAAATAGCTATAATGGTGTGGCACATCATACTTCATGATTTTATAAAAAATGAGATGCTGTTGATCGTCTAGGGTGTTTGCTAGTGGAAATATATAATTTTTGCTCATATACCTATGTATAGTAAAGTGACAATAAATATATTGAATAAGATCATAAATTCTATGGGTTTTTTATTTCCACTTTAAAAATAATTTTACCATTGGCTTGATAATATCTTCAATATTTTCATATTCAATAATACTATCACTCACTCCTCTTATGGTATCTTTAATATGTGTTCATTTTTTTGTGATTATTACTATTTTTTTGTTTATAGCGTAAGCTATCCCTAGTTCTATCATACGACCGTGTGTTGGTCCGTCATAATCCATTAATAATGCTTCACATTTTTCAATTTTTTCTTTTGCCTTTCTCATCATTTCATATTCATCAGCAAACGTTTTTTCATCACGAATAAAACAATAGTCCTCAAAGCCAGATTTTCTTATTGTTGCACATAGGTATTCAACCTCATCTTTATTTTCTCAATCTCTAAATGGAGCTGTAATATATATTTTCATACACCTATGATTACTCAAATAAAAACCTAATTAATAATTATTTCTTTAACCGTATTATTTAGTATGAGGTTTAGGCATTATTATACTTTAAACATAAAATTATTCCTACTTCGGAACCATAATGGAGAATGCATATCTATGGGAGTAATTCCGCTTCATTGCAAAAGCTCACGCCACCTTTGGGATATTTCATCTTTTGTTAACCTTTCAGCTTCCCTTTCTGTTATTATTCATAATTTTACTGAACACTTAGTTACATGCGTATCTGGAGCTATATCGATATATTCTGAATTTTTTAGATTGATATTTCAGTATTCTTGGATTATAAAAGATCGGTAGTTGAATATTTTTGGTCAGGATAAATAAGGAAATCCCTGTTTATAGTCTTTTTGAATCAGTTTTTTAAGTTTTAAAAAATCATTGTCTACAAAATCCAGAAGTCCTTCAATGGATCACCAATTGTGTGCTATAGTTGTTGCAATTGTTTTTCGTGTCTTGATATGTTTGTTTGATTGTAGTGCAAGCTTGTATTTTAATAATTTTTTTCTCAGTTCTTCTTCTGTCATTTTGCTCGATATTTGCATATCAAATACATCTTTTGTTTGCTGATCTTGATATGTTTGTATTGCGCTTTCTCGTAATGTATAACTGTTTCTTTGATAATTTAATGCCATGGGTAATGTGAAATAGGCAAAACATTGTTCCTTTTGAATTTTAGTAAATCATGGATTGCTGTCTTCTGGCATTTTCATATATCAGAGTTTTCACTCTTTATATGCCAATAAAAGTGTTTTACAATTTTTTATAATTTCTTTTTGGCTCATTTTCCCTGTTGGTACGTTGTAAAACTATAACTGTTTCAATTTGTTTAAAATTTTTTGTGTCAAGCTTTTTGAGTGATCATAATAATGTAGTACTGAAAATCCTAGTTTCTTTGCTGCTTCAATATTTTCCTTGTCATCATCAACAAACAATATATCTTCTGGCTTTTCTTCAAGTTCTGTAATTAACTTTTCGTAAAATTCCTTATTTGGCTTTTCTATACCTATATCGGCTGATATTATAATACAATCAAATTTTTCTCTTAGTTCCATATTGTCAATTCGTGTATTAATTGTTGAAAGATGGTTACTTGCGATAGCCAATTTTATTTTTGGTAGATGATCAAATATATCATATGCTCTCATGTCATAGATATTTGTTATAATATCATCAACGATAGCTTTTATTTCTTCTTCAGAAAGATTGGTTGCTTTTTTTGCCCATGCGTAATATGCTTCGTTTGTATTTATTTTTCCAAATTGTTTTTCTAATATTTCTTCTACTGCTGACAATGGATAATCGTTTTCTTGCATGAGCACCCCTCAGAGGTCAAACGCTATAGCTTTGATGCTATTCATAATACATATATTTTAATATAAATTTTTATCATGTATGTTGATTGCTTTAAGATTATATTTATCAAACAAAATGTTTGTTTGTTGATTTCTCTCTGCATAAATGGTCGTTATCCCAATCACTTTGCCACCCAATTTTTCTATCAAACCAATTGCTGATTTCATTTGTGAACCTGTTTCTATCCATTCATCTACAAGCAATACTTTGTCTCCTCTTTTGATTGCAGACTTATTAATTTCAAATGATTTTATTGTTTTAGTGTAATCTGTAAATGAATTTTTGAGTATTGTACAAGGTATTCCAGGAAGCTTCCCTCATTTTCTAATCGGTACAAAACCTACTTTCTCTTTTTGTGCTAGTGCTCCTCAAATAATAAACCCTAGAGCATCAAGTCCCGCAATCTTCTGTATTTTAATCTTTTTAAATGGCTTAATTAGGTCTTTTAATAGATTTCAGAATACTACAGGGTCTCCAAATAGAGGCGTTGCATCCATCCTTCCTGTTGTTTTTTTATTGATATATTTATAGTAATATTCGTATTTCATTAATCAGATAAAAAAAATAATAAATTAATTATCCCATTCATTACACCCACCCATAGTATCAAACATTAGACATATCTGTTTTTTTAGACTAATTGTTCTTGTATCACTTTCAAAGCGTGCCATGGTTTTGCATCATGCTCATTGGTTACTGCATTGTAAAAAAATACTTCAACCTGTGCTTATTGAATTTGTTCCACTCAAATAGAAAAATTGTAAGGATGTGTTTTCTTGAAGTCACTTATTTATAGATATTTCATATGTTTCTCATGTTAATTGTATTGTATATGCGTTACTGCTACAATACATAATATTATTGTTGCCTGTAAATTCTATACTACTATATGTACCTATGATCCCTTGTTCTTTGTAGCGTAAGTGTATTACTCCACTTCACGGATTGAAGCTAATAATGTACTGATCAGGAAAAAATGGGTTGGCTCATGTAAATAATGATTTGCTACTTAGTCCTGCATGTAAAAAATTGTTTACCTGTCCATATACTGTTTCTATACACGCTTGTCCATATAATACGTCTTTATTTTTTATTTGAAAAGAAGACCTAAATGCTATAAATAATACACTAACAATCATTATTACAATGAGCATTTCGAGAAAGCTAAATCACTTCTTCTTTGTAAACATATTATGTTTAACGAAAATTTAAAAGTGAATTGGTGAAAATATTGATATATTTTTAATAAATCACCCCTCCCCCTCTTTATCCACAGGATTTCTTTCGGTTGCAAAGAGGGCTGTTTTTAGTGAAAGCCTCCTTTGCCTTTTCCACGAATGTGGGTAAAGGAGGAAACGAAAGAAGATTTTATAGTTTTTTAAGAATTTATAAGTGGCCTTACAACATATCTGTATGAGGCATCATCTTTATCCATGAGTATCAGTGGTTTTTGATTGTCGATGACGTTAAAAATCAACTCGTCACCCTTGATGATTTTTATAAAATCAGTTATATATTTTCCATTGATTCCAAAGCTTAGCGATGTTCCTTCGATGATAGCAGGAATGTTTGTCGTACCTGCTCATTTGTCGGTTTTCCCTGAAGAAATTATGATGCTGTCTTTATTGGTTTCTATTTGAATATAGTTGTTGATGTCTCTTGTGAGGATTCCTATCTTTCTGATAGCTTTTTCGCAAAGATTTTTGTCTACCAATATCTTGGTATTGAATGACCTTGGCATGATTTCTTCTCTATCATATTCAGGAAAATTTCCTTGAATAAGTAATGATGTAGCCAATATTTTCATGTCTTTTACTTGTACTTGGAATGCGATAAGATTCTCTGAATATTTGATAGTCAGATTTTCTGATTCGTTATTCATTGCATATTCAGATATTTTTTGAATATCGGTCATGGTTACTTTGGGTACGATCAATGCGAAGTCCGCATCTTTGATGCCAGAGTTTGCTTTAAATTCTGACAACCTAAACGAATCTGTACCTACAAATATTAATCCATTTTCCTTGGCTTTTAACAATACTCCTGTCAATACGGGACTGAAGTTTTTTTCGGTAACAGCGTATTCTACTTTGGATACTCCTTCAGCGAATAATTGCGTCTCTACAGAAAGTGTATTTTCGTTTGGTACTTCTGGCAATGCAACATATTCACTTGCTGCGATACCGTTGATATCAAAGTTATCCTTTGCTGATTTGAGCGTCATGATTTGTGACTTCTGATCTACACTTATTTCAACTTCTTTTTCTTCTATGCTTTTGATAATATCAGAAAACATTCTTGCATTTACGGTAATAGCTCCTTCCATTACTACTTTGCATGGCATTTCTATTTCGATGTATTTTTCCATATCTGTAGCTCTCAATAATAGTCCGTCGATTGCTGCTTTGAAATAGAAGTTTTGCAAGATTGGTAAGGTTGCATTTTTGGATACGAATCTCAATCCGAGATCTATAATCTCCAAAAGTTTAGCAGTTTCGATAGTGATTTTCATGGTACTCGATGATTAAAATATTAAAAGATTAATAAGATTAAAAGCTTTGGTACTTGGTTTACGAGCAAACATAATTTTTTAATTTTCATAATTTTTTAATTTTTTAATCTATTTCCCATAATTGCGTAGATTGGCCATATCATTGAACCAAGTTAATGCTTTTTCATATTCTTCTATATCAAACTCTGGGCATTTTTTTGCAGTGAAATACAATTCTGCATATCCTATCCACCATGACATAAATCCTGATGTTCTTTGTGCTTGATCTCATTTTGTTCTGATTACAAGTTCAATGGGTGGTATGTTTCCTAGATCTAAGCTATTGCTAATATCCTCTTCGGTCAATATTGTTAAATCCCTCTTTTCTTCTGCTAGCTTTTTTATTCCCCTTATGATTTCATCTCTTCCTCCATAATTTATAGCGAAAACAAAATATCTATCTGTATCATAGGTATTCCTTTCTTGTTTAGCTAGTAAATAGTCTCTAAAATCATCCGTGATACCATCAAGATTCCCTATTACTTTGAAGTTAATCTTATGTTCATGCATAAATTCATCGAGATCTTCTTCTACGATTTTATACATAGTCATAAGGAAATCAAACTCCTCTTTTGGTCTTTTTTGACCGTTTTCTGTGCTCAATCATCGAAGTGTAAACACTTTTACGTCAGTTTCGGTAAATGTATGTACAATCAGTTCGATTGCTTTTTCATATGATATCATATATGCTTCGGCGACTGTTTTATTGTTTGCTTTGGCTCGTGTCCTATTCCCGTCGGGTATAATAGCTACATGTTTTGGAGATTGCATCTGTTATAAATAAGAATGAAAAACAACAAAAATAAGTATTCCATAGAATCTGAGCGAATTGATATGTATTTGTCCAGAATATTCAAGTTCTATTTTTTGTCATTTGTATTATTATGTTAAAATATTTAATATCATTTGACTTTATATTTAAAATATATATATTATTTTTATTTTTTTTATAATTTACATGTCATATAATGATCGACACTAAAGAAATGATTCATATTATTTGAACTCAAGATACTGAAATATTGGTTACTGATATGGTAAAGATTCTAAAAACAAATTTGGCGACTTTATGATATGATATAGACAAAGTTCTTTCTTATGAAATTAATAGCTATGATGAGTTTGCCTCTGAAGAAACCACTATCGATGAATTAAAACACTCTGTTCGCTCAAAACATGTTCGAGTTATAAATGATATAAATGGTAAAAAAGCAACCAGTAATAAAACATGACTACTACATGTAAAATACAATGATAGATTAGTACAAGCCATTTCTTTGTCTAGTGCGGCTAAAACTCGATGAAGTAAATCATTAAGTATTATTTCTACATGAGTACCTTATACTAGAGAGGATAAATTTCCTGAAGGATGAATGAAGGAAACGTCCAAAAGAACTTCAGCATCTGCTCATTTTCGATTAGAAGTTTTTTAAAATGAACTAGCTCCTGAATATTATGTGACTATGCATGCTCACAATACCTCTATATTTAAATGAAATGGAGTTACTAAATGTCTTGATCTTTTTACTGGATGGGAAGTTCAACAAGCTGCAGAGATTCTAGCTAATGAGTATAATATATTTGATCCACTTATGAGTACAATGGATTGATGAGGACAAAAGAAAAATGAGGCCATAGCAGGTGATCTTGGTTTTGATAATATGACTATCATAAAAGAAAGATTTAAAAATGAAAAGAATAAGGTTGAAAAAATAACTCTTACTAAACAAATAGGATGAAGAGATATTTTACTTCATGATGATATATTAGATACAGGATGATCGTTTGAAACGGTTTTAAATACTATGTGGGATCCTACATCTCTTCATTGAACTCCTAAAAGTGTAAATGCTGTGATTACTTGATGATTATTTAATGGTTTAGCAATTGAAACATTAACGAAATTACATAATGAAGGAAAATTTAATACTATTTTTATAACCAATGCTGTATATAGAGAATCTTACCCTCCTTTTGTTAGAGTTTTTAATGCTGCACCAAATTTTGCTGAAGTTATAGAAGCTGTATTTACTAATAGGGGCATTAATTTTAATAAATGAGTTAATCATCATATAACTTAGTTAATTTCACCATACAATTTAAACGGTACTGCTTTTGTTATTTTTACTGAGATAAACTCCCCTACTTTAGCTTGATGCTTATAGCTTGATGTTTGAGGCATCTTTTTTTCTTTCTTGGTTTCTTGTACATCTGGCTTCTTGTATCTCGTTTCCTGCTCGATTACCACTTGTTTCATATTGTCTGTATAGCCTTCAGCTACTCATTTACTTATTTTGTTGATGAGTATTTTTTTGGTCTTTCCTATTTCTTTCTCATTGTTTTTGCGTGAAATGTCTTTCAAAAGTTCATTGAGTCTATTTCGTCTGTCTCGTTTGACCGTACGTGAGATGTTGTCAGGATAGTTTTTTGCTGCTAAGGTTCCTGGTCTAGGAGAATAAATTCCGATATAGATCATATCGAACTTTCCGTATTTCATCAATGCTAGTGTTTGTTGAAAATCTTCTTCTGTTTCATCAGGAAATCCTACGATAATATCCGTGGTTATACTTATATTTCTTTTGAGCTTTTTAATATTGCCAATAAATTCCTTGGCTTGTTTCACGGTGTATCCTCTAAACATTCTTTTTAACACCGTATCTGATCCTGATTGTAGTGGCATATGGATATGCGGACAAAGCTTGGCTTCTTTTTCATGTAAAGCCAATAATTCTTTGGTATAATAGGTGGGATATGGTGACGTATATCTTAGTCGTTTGAGTCCTTTGAGTTTGAGGATTTCTTTGATGATGATAATAAATTCTGGATGTTTATTTACTATTTGACCAAGTAATACTATTTCTTCTGCTCCATTTTTGAGATGAATTTTTGCTTCTTCTACAATTTGCTGGACAGGGAAATATTTTTCCAATCATCTTGCATAAGGTACTATACAATAGGCACAAAATTGATTGCATCAGGTAGAAATAGGGATATATGCTGTCTTTTGATGGATATTCATAGATGTGCTTATGTTTTCTGGGATTATTTTTTCATACTCATTGATTAACTGTTGATCGTAAGAAATATCGTATCATAATTTCTTGAGCATCAGAGGCAAAAATCCTGTATCGTCTATTCTTCGCATAAGTTCTATGTTTTTTCGTTTTTGTGTGAGACTATGAAAGACAGGGTTGAATATATTATTGATTCAAATAACTTCAGGATTTTTTTTAGATTGTTTTATACGATTGACTTCATCTGTAGTTACTCATATTACTTCTGGTGTTGTATTCTTTATGGATCACATAAAATTACCTATGTTTAGTTTTGTTTTTTCACTTTTTAATTTTGAATTTCTTAAATTGTGTTGAATCATACATCCAGTTATTCGTACCTTTTGATCTGGTCTAATGGTTTTGAGTTTTCCAGTGATTTTATCTTCAGATTTTTGTCTAACTGAACAGGTATCGAATATAACTATATCGGCTTCTTTACTATTTTCCGTATATGAAAATCAGCAATTAGTGAGAACCGCCTTTATCCTTGCACTATCTGCGTAATTCATCTGACATCCAAAAACTAAGACGTGAAACTTCATTTTACTACTATTTTCAAATAAATGAACTTGAGGGTAGCGATTTGGTGTTTTTAGTCAATAAAAAAAATGAAAAAAATGTTGTATTGTTTGAGGAAATGATTATCAGCTTTTTTCTTAAAACAAAAAAACAAAAATAGTAATCTAAATCAGTATCGATGAAAGAACCATGGTTAGATATCAAACTAACAAAAACGAACATGAGGCGTTTGTGTAAGCCAGGTAATTTTTTGGGCGATTGTCGTGATAAACGCTATATTTTATCTCCGGGATCTTCGTATTATATACGTACTTTCCAAGATAGAAAATTGTGTTTAATTATCCAACATATAGGAGGAGAATCTATCACCTTAGGATCAAAATCATTTAATGAAAATAATGATGTACCTGTTATTGATCTTTTTCTTTCTATAAAAAAACGAGATGCCATTACTTCTTTGATTTTGTCTGATAACATATTATCAACTACTTCACAGAAAAAACGCAAATCATGTCGCTATGTCGGTATGCATAATTGGAGTTAATACTTTAATACATTAGATAGAACCTATGTGCGTATTCGTACATAGTTTTTTTGTTTGCATACTCTTCTCTTTTTTATATCATTTTGGTTGTTTATCTTTTGTATATACGATGATTGCTCTTATTTTTGTTCTTGTGCTTATATTGTTTTTTCCTTTCTTTTTTCCTGGGTACTATATAAGTGAATTACTTATAAGTTTCTTACCCTATATCGCTGCAATTAGTTTGGGATTTATCATCGTAACTTTTGTTCATTTTAAAAGAACGATGAAATCAGCCTATCGTTTTCCTGTTTATCGTTATTTTCGAGGCATATCATTTTTGGTATTCTGTTTTCTATTTTTTTGGTATAGTAAACAGTTCAATGCTTTTTATGTCCAAGAGCCGTTTATCCAGAAAGTACAGACATGAAGTCTCAAAATATTATTTGCGAATATCCACAAAGATAATGTCCAATATGATGCCATCAAAAAAACTATCTCTGATACTGATCCTGATATGCTCATGTTCGTAGAATTTGCTGACCATCATTATGAACATCTCAAAGATTTTTTACAACTGGAATATCCTTATACTAATACTACTACGTGGTCAAAAAAGTTTGTAGGGAGTATGGTGTTTAGTAAATATCCTCTGAGCAATAAGGCTGAGGATTTCCCTCAATGAATGTGGAGGTATGGTTATTTCTCACTCCCTTACGCCAATCAAGACATTTATTTTTATCTTGTACATACTAGCTCTCCTGATAGCTACAGTCATTTTGTTATGAGAAATGATCAACTTACTACTTTTGTAAATGATTTTAAAAGTCATGAAGTTCATCAAAAACATAGTAATATCGTCATGGTTGGTGATTTTAATGTAACGCCTTGGTCGCCCTCTTATCGTATTTTATCTACTGGCTTTTCTGGTGAGCTGTCGAACATAACAAAACGTGCCCCTTTTCTCTTTACTCGAGCATTTAAAATGTTGCCATTGTTTCAGGCACACATTGACCATGTGTGGACTAGCGCGCCCCTTAGGGTAGAGTATTTTAAAGTCATTACTATGCCTTGATCTGACCATAAAGCATTTCTTTTTACCATTCAGCTTTAGCGCCTGACTACAACGTATAAAAAATTTGTTTATAAATTTTTATTAGAGTTTTCTACCAGTATAAAAAATTTGCAAAATCAGTCAAAAACAGTATAATTAGTATGTGATTTATTGTTTATGCCTTAGAAACAATGATAAATAAAAAAGAAAAACCAATGGAAGACTGACAACTTTGATCTATCAAAAAAGATTTCTTTTTTGATATGGAAAATGATACATCAACTAAGGAATCTCTAATGACCAAAAAACCTGAGTGTTTGTTTAGTACGGACTCTCTCTCTGGATATGGATTAGATCTTGTGTTTGAACTTGTCAAAGAAGCATGATTTGATGGTATAGATCTTGCAATTTGGAAAAATTTTGATTCTCGAAAAATTGATTACGTAAAAAAGCTTTCTGATAACTACCAACTTCCTATTAAAATTATCCAAACCTCTGACAATCTCAATGATAAAGAAATCAATAGAGCTATAGATTTATGTTATGAACTTGGCGCTGATACTATTGCCATCAATGCTCCCAAATTTTTTAATTTTAAAACATTTAGCTTTATCTCTGACAATATATTGAAACGAAGAAAAGAACATAAGGGTATCCATTTCTCTATTATCAATCCCCAAGATTCAAGTCTTTTTGCTTTACCAATCCCAAAATATCGTTTTAGTAATATGGTAGAAATCGTAAAAAAATATCTTTGTTATATAGGACTAGATATTTCAAATCTTGATTCTGACTCATTTGAAAGCGATTTTTTGAGAAAGATGAAAGATTTCCTTCCCTATATCGCTGTTGTTTATTTCTCTGATAAAAGTAGAGTTGGAGAATGACATATTTTGCCTGGTGATTGAGTTTTGAAACTACCTACCTTTCTCAAAAAGCTTAAGGAATATGGATATAATCGCTATATCAGCACCAAAATACAAATCTCAAAATCCGATCTTTCTGACTCAGATAAGGTAAAACTTATTCTCAAAAAATCTAGAAATTATCTTCAAGAATATTATGATGATGTAAAGATTGATTAAATACACTGTACATACATAACAAAAAAACCTCTGCATTACAAGGAGGTTTTTTTGTGTATATTGGATTGGTTATTTGTTTTTTTCTATCGTGGTTTTGTCTCTGAAAATGTAATAGAGCATCAAAAATGGGAATGCAAGTATTTTTCTAAAATTGGGTTTAACCCAGAGAAACGCTGGATAATCTTTGAAAATCATTTTTAAAAAACCTGCAAACTTGTTTGTTTCCTTGTGGGTATCAAAGGGGTAAATCACCAAATCTCGGAGAAACCTGAACATTACCTTAATTACGTATAAAGGGTTGAGACGTTGAGATATTGAGAGTTTGAAGCCGTTAATCCTCAACTTCTCCATTTCTCCATTTTTTTTAGTGCGTATGTGGTTTTTTAGTCTTTTTCTCTGTGCCATTGTCTTTTACGAGTTTGTCATAGAGCTTTTGTTCGACTGCCATATGTGCTGATTGATTTCGATCTACATCTAAATTGAGTAATTGTGTGAATTTTTGTAAAATAAAGAATTTTTCTAAACTTTCTTCTGCGGCTTTGGTAATGTCTTCGAAAAATGCTTTTGCCTTTTCGTCTCCCATGTTTTTGAAGTATTGATCCATTTTTTCTTTGCCCCCCAACCTTTCTTCAAGGCTCTTCATTCTTGTTTTGAGTTCTTCATTTATCAATGTTTGTGGAATCAGTACTTTCATAGCTTTATTCCTCAAATTTTGTAATATCTCTTCTATCTTTTTGATAAGTTCTTGATCATATTTTTGATGTTCTATAGAATCTTTGACATATCCCGTAAGATCTTCCTGGTTTTGTAGTTTTGTGTCGTCTCCGAAAAGCTTTTTGAGCATCTCAGGTGTCATATCGGGAAGTATTATTTTTTTCACATCTTTGATGGTGAGCTTAATCTTCTCGGCTTTAGTCTCACCTTTTTTGTTGTGAAGTACTGCAGGAAGATCTTCTTCGTTATGAGTAAGTTCTATAATTTCGTCTTTTTTCTTGTTGATAAATGTTTTGGGAAAGAATGGGTCTTCCGCAAATTCTTGCTCACCCACATAGGTATGACTTGTATGTATTACTTTTCCTTCTTTGTCCAGGTATTCGAGCGCAATTTTGGAAATCGTATCAAGTTCGATTGTATCCGTGTCTTGATAATCAGCATATTGTTTTTTGATATTCATCAATGTTCCCTCAATCTCTTCTTGAGTAGCTGTATTGTCGATAGGTGTACATGATTGTTTCTCTCGATCATTATTTATGACTTCTACTTCTGGGAATATATCAAGTTTGAGGTCAATGATTGTATTTTCTTCTTTCTGTTCTTGTTTGAGATCATATGGCTCTCCTATCAATTTGATATCTGGTTGCTCTTTGAGAATTTCTTGAAGTCACTTATTGATTAGCTTTTCGTATGCTCAGATAGAAATATATTCTGGTTTGATGTTTTTTTCTACCATATCGAGTGGTGCTGATCATTTTCTAAATCCTGGTGCTTCATAGTCTTTTTGAAATTCTTTGAGCATGATGAGCTTAGCATCTTCAAATTCTTTTGCTGTAATGGTGAGTTGGATGTCGTAGTTTGCATGTGCTCATTTTTTTACTTGTTTTTCCATTGTATCTGTGAAAGTATAAAAAAATCTGATGTATAGGTAATACGGAAAATAGATAAGATTTCAAGATAAAGAGAAATCAAGTGCTCTTTATATATAGTACAATCGAACCCGAGAGTCCGATTTTTTTTGAAAGTTTTTTTGTGGATTAGTTTTTTTCTATTCCTATCGATCCCGTATTTCATAGACTTCAGTATAAGTTTTCCCATAAATCTTGACATGAGTTTACATTAAATCCTGTTCTGTAGATAGCATCACAACTTTCAGATTGTTCTCAATAATTATATCCTGGGCATACTCGATGTATATAGAATATGCTTTGTTCTAGTGGGGTATTGAGTAATTCGCAAGCCGCACCTCATTTTTCATTTTCTAATGGCAATCATCGTGTATATTTATATTGTTTTATATTCCCATATTCCGTATCCCAAAAGGGTTCATATAATTTACATTTTAATAGTTTTCAACTATTCAATATTGCATTGGCTATTTGTCATGTGGTAAGCTTCTGGGTTAATGAACTATCATCTAAATTCATATCGTAAGCACAATTTCCATCTATTTTTTTGTGTGCATAACAAGAAGAAACTGTTTGCCCCGAGTTGTTCATGTCAATACAGTTTCGTGTCCGGTATTTATATCATTGTTCTGGTAATAATACTGTCCAAGATACAAACTCTGTTAATCACAACCTAGTATGATGTATTATATATTCAGATCATGAATACCGTACCATGTCTTTAAATATATCTATATAATTATAAGTAGGCCTGGTTCCGAATTCGCTATCTGTAAATAGTATAGCGACCTTTGTGTTATCGCTTTTTCCTATTACATTGATAATTGTCTCAGTATGTCCACTAAAATCTGATGCTTTATATCATTGGGCGCATAATCACTGATTGGCTTCATTTAGTATTTTTTCGTCGCTGTTGTGTGCTATGCCACACGCATATGCTCCATTTCCATAGACATTTACTGTTGTAGAACAACTTGCTCATTGTCCATCATTAGATATCAGGTTTATAGTATATGTGCCTAGTGTATCGTATCGACCAGTGATTTCAAATTCTGTGCGTAATTTAAATTCTGAATATCGGTGTGTTGTTTGTGTTCCATTTGGTGCTATAACTCTTACTATGTAGTTTGCTCGCGGACTAATCGTTCAAGTAAATGTCGCTTCTCAACTTCCTCCTGTAAATACTGATGGAGATGCAAATATTGCACACTCAGGTATGTTGTATGTACAGTCTGTTCAACACATTCATGTACTGGAATTTATTCATGATCATAGATCACATTGTTCATAGTCTCCACTACCATTTGGTGTCTGCACTATTCCATCACCACAATATTCTTTGGTCTCTGTTGTCGTAATTGATGTTGTTGATCATCACGCTTCACAACCTGTTTCTGTGGCTAAATTGTATTTGTTTTTTACTGTTAGGTGGGGTACTACTGTTCCAGTTGATTGATATGTGTATGTTGTTCATGAAAACTCTGTTTGATTGCTTATGCCTTGTCCATTACCAAATCTTAGTCCATATATTGTTCGATTTTGTTCCGTTCATTGAAATGTTACTGGTAATGGTATATTTCATGTTGTTGGACTCATAGTGAAATCACAAGTAGGCATTTCTCGTTGACATGATACACATCAGTCGTTGTTGTTTCCGTTTCCATCGTCACATTGTTCTGGTGCATTTACTATTCCATCTCAACAATGAGCATTTATGGTGATTGCTGTATAACATGGTAAAGATTTTTTTGCTGTGTCGTTTTTGTTGTAGACTACAAGTGCAGCAGTAAAGACTCAAATATTTTGGTATGTATGTATAGATCCCGAGAAAATGCTTTGATAGCTCGTTGTTCAATCTCAAAAGTTTACTCGATAACTTGCTCGCGATTCATCTGTTCATGTGAAATTTACTAACAATGGAACTTCTCATGTGTTTGGGGTTGCTGATATTGTACATGTGGTAGGCGTTTCTCGTTGACAAGCTACACATCAGTCGTTGTTGTTTCCGTTTCCATCGTCACATTGCTCTGGTGCATTTATTATTCCATCTCAACAATTGGCACTGGTAATTATTCATGTTGTTGATCATCAGGCATAACATGTTGTTTGTGTACTTACATGATTTTTGTTTTTTGCTATCAGGGTAGGTATAAAGTTTCCAATTGTTTGATACGTATATTGTTGTCATGAAAACGATGTCACATCATAAAGACCATATCAATTACCAAACATTAATGTATATACTGCTCGACTTGTAGATATTCATTGAAATGTTACTGGTAATGGGATATTTCATGTTGTTGGACTCATAGTGAAATTACAGGTAGGCGTTTCTCGTTGACAAGCTACACATCAGTCGTTGTTGTTTCCGTTTCCATCGTCACATTGCTCTGGTGAGGTAACGGTATTGTCTCAACATACAGCAGGCAATCCTACACATGTTCATCATAATGTAATTCGATTTGTTCAATTACATCATTGAAAACAATTGGGAATGTATTTCATGGTACCTTTGTTGTATGTATCACACGATAGTGCTGATGCTGAATTTCATATTTGTATGGTAGAGAATGTCTCTACTCTTCAATCTGATAATATATGTAATCATGGGGTAAATGTATCGTAGGATATTCGATATGGTCACATTACTAAATCGGTTTCTGCTGTATGGTTTCATAAATCATCTCCTACTGATCCTCATGTTGCTCATGTTGCTCCACGTGGTCAACTCAGAGCAAATCCACTAATAAAATTATATACACTACCGCTGGTTGATCCTATAATTTTTCCATTACTATCAGTACCTAAGACTATCTTATTTGGTACATTGTTTATTCTAACATTACCACCACTTATTTCTAATTTTTCTTGTGGATCTGTTGTTCCGATACCAATATCTCATGATGGATTTATACTAAAAAATTGAGGTAACCCGGGTATCCCGATATAGAAAATATCTGGAAGTGAGTCAGCTCAAATAGTCCAAGTTCTTAAAGGATTATCGAAATGAATGTTTGCTGCCATTCACGCTCCTTTTTCTTCTATATATATATCAGCAGGTATGTTGTCTGTATTTACTATATGTAGTTTTCCACTTATAATTTGTGGATTTCCTATACCCACGTTGCCTGTATATCTATAGATATTATTTCCTACTATTGTCCAGTCATCGTCACCACTTCATGCTATGATTGTGGTTGATCATGACATCACCAGCCCACTACTCAGCACATAAATAAGCTCTCATTGGTCGTTGATTCAGAGCACTCTTCATGAAAAACTTGACAATAACGGGAATATGTCTGGATTGATATATGTTTTTCCATTACCCGAATAATTAAAGTCAAAATATTTGATTCCACCGTCTGTTCAATTGTTTGTTATGGTTATTCTGCCTATCGTTTGACGTGCATTATCTATATTTGAAACAATATTTACCTGTGCAAGAGTAATCACTGATGCAAATCCGAGTACTATCGTAAAAAACAAGAGAACTAAGTTCTTTACTGATAGATTATGGGATCAAATTCTACGAACCTTGAACATGCTTATTGGCTTAAAAACTAAAGTGATACTATGAGCTATATAGGTATCTTGCTACATACTTCTTGTTCCTTGTCTGTTATGGGTACGTCTAGTATCATATGTCTCCATGTAATTATACTCCGAAATATGTAAAAATGCAAATTTTTCGAGATAGTTGTTTTTTTTGTTCCTATTGCTTTATGTATAGAGTTTTTGTTCTTTATTTATTTTGAATGAAGAGAGCGAATAGACTAATTTAGCTTGATATTTGCGTAGATATTGGTACTATCATCAGCACATTTTTATCTTTATTTAGATAAAAACGACGTGAAGGCTCATAATAAGAGCTTTCTGTGTCTTATTTTATGTTATTTTTTTATGTATGCCAAAAGCACCATTAAAAGTTCCAACAAAAACTACTACGAAACCAGTGACCAAAAAACTTCCGGTAAAAATATCTGTAAAGGTCCCTGAAAAAAATGTTTCAAAAGCAAAAATCTCTTCTAAAACAAAGGAAGAACATGTTTCTGTTGATAAAGAACCTACTAATAAAGTATTCAAAGCTGATGAACTTATGGGTGGATGAGGATGATTTTTGTCGTGATTGGGATTTAAAAAAGAAGATAAAACCGTTAAACAAAAGGAGGAAGAACAACGTAGAGAAGAAGAACAGCAAGAAAGTATCGTTCTTGAAAAACCTAGACGTGCATCATTTTCATTTGATAAGGTTGAACAAACAACAACGCATATAGTAGGAAGAAGAGATGAGTCTTTTGATACTAGACCAACAAATAGACCTGTTGCGAGACCAGCGAACAAACCAACGAACGCACCACTACTGAGACCAAGAAATGCTACTCCTCAACATTGAGGTAAACAGTTTCCTGTAAGAACTTGATATCAGTGATCCAAACCTCAACATGGAACTACCCAACAAAGTAAATCGTTCAATAAACCATCATTTTATCAAAGCAAACCGCCATTTCAGCAAGCCAAACCAATCGTAGTACAAGCACCTAGAATACAAAAAGTCGCTACGACTTCTGCAAATCTCGTCAAGAAAATCGAAATATATATCAATGAAAAAATAACCGTAAAAGAGTTTTCTGAGAAAATGTGAGTTCCTTTGCCAGAACTTATGAAAAAACTCATTCAAAATAAAATTATGACCTCTATTACGGCTTCTTTGGATTTTGATACTGCGGTATTGATTGCAAGTGAATTTAATATCGTCGTCAAAAAGCACGACAATAAGGTTGATGTCCAAACATTTATGAGTGGAGATTTGCAAGCCATCTTGGATATGGATAAGGATGCTGAATATCTACTTCCTAGGCCACCTATTGTTACTGTTATGGGCCATGTAGATCATGGAAAGACTTCATTGCTTGATTATCTTAGAAAAACCGTTGTAGCTGAAGGTGAAGCGTGAGGAATAACCCAATCTATCTGAGCTTCTGTAGTAGAATATAATAACAAAAAGATATGTTTTATCGATACTCCATGACATGAATTATTTACTAGCCTGAGGGCTAGATGAGCAAAACTTACTAATATAGCTATTATCGTCGTAGCAGCTGATGATAGTGTAATGCCACAGACAGTTGAATCTATCTGACATGCCAAAGAATCTGGTGTGCCTATTATCATTGCTATTACCAAAATAGATAAACCCGGCAAAAATCTTGAAAACATCAAACAGGATCTTGCAAAATATGGACTTACTCCAGAAGATTGGTGAGGTGATACTCCTATGATTGGGATCTCATCTAAAACAGGACAATGAATACCAGAACTTCTCGAAGCGGTTCTTCTCCAAACAGAGATGCTTGACCTCAAATATAATCCCAATAGATCAGCAGTCGGAGTTATTGTTGATGCACACAAAGATCCTAAACAAGGTGTGGTTTCTACTATTATAGTTATGACATGAACGCTTAAAATTTGAGATACTATTGTTGCTTACAATACTACGGGAAAGATTAGAAGAATGCAAAATCGAAAATGACAAAGTATTACTTCAGCCACATGATGAGATCCTATACAGGTACTTGGAATAACAGATTTACCAGATCCAGGGCGTATCGTAGAAGTAGTTAAAAATGAAAAAGAAGCACAGGAAAAGATATCGCTTATTCAGGAACAAGTGAATAAAACTGCTGGTGATTCTATTGTCAAACAGTTTATTTCGCAGATACAGGCCAATGTTTTCTGAGCAGAGCTTAAACTTATTTTGAAATCTGATGGATCAAGTAGCTTGGAAGCTTTACAACAAGCAGTTAACGCCATTCAGTTACCAAAAAATGTAACTATGAGAGTTATCCAAGCAAGTGTATGACATTTTACGGAATCTGATCTTTCTCTTGCACAAGCATCATGAGCATTGCTTTTGGGATTCAACATTTCTATGAATGCATTATTAAAAAAGAAAGCTGATTCTATGAAGATAGAGATGAAAAATTTTGATATTATTTATGAACTTACTGATTACTTAGATAAATTACTTCTGGGTATGGTAGAGATTGAACAACACGAAGTTATGTTTGCTAAGCTTGAAGTTCTTGGAATATTCTTTACCAAAAATAAAGATATGACCGTGTGAGGTAGGGTTATTTATTGAAAACTTCATGGTAAACCAAAATTTAATGTTCTTAGAGGTGAAGATATCCTTTGTGCAGGTAATGTGGTTTCTCTTCATAAAAATAAAGATGAAGTCAAAGAAGTTATTGAAGGAGATCAGTGCGGAATCAAAGTAACGACCTGAAAAAAAATAGAGATTTGAGATATTATAGAGTTTTTTGAAATGCAGGATAAGCCTGATTAAAAACACATTATCAATAATTAATGATGAATTGTAGATTTCAAAAAAAATAGTCATTGCGAGCCCGATTTCTCGGGCGAAGCAATCTAAAATAAAGAATGGATTGCTTCGCGGAAATGCTCGCAATGACTGATTCAAATAATTATTTCTTTCCCTATTAGCAATGAAACTAATTGTAGGATTATGAAACCCATGAGCTGAATATGCTAAAACCAGACACAATATTGGATTTATGGTTGTGGATTATTTTTTAGAAGATGGAAAATGGAAATTGGAAAGTGGAAAATGGAACGGTGAATGGCAGGAAACTATTGTTGCAGATCAGAAAATAATCTTTTTGAAACCTATGGAATTTATGAATCGTTCATGATTAGCTGTAGGCGCTTTAGCTAATTTTTATAAGATTGAGCCAAAAGATATCTTAGTTATTCACGATGATATCGATCTCCCCGTGGGAAAATTTCAGTTAAAATTATGATGAAGTAGTGCGGGTCATAACGGATTGAAAAATATTATAGAAAAAATATGAACCAAAGAATTTTGGAGATTGAGAATTGGGGTCGATAGACCAATCAATCAAGAATATGTCGCAGAGTATGTTCTCACTCCATTTAAAAAAGAAGAAAAAAACCTCATCGATGATAAGATGAATGACATAGAGACGTATATTACTACTTTTTTATCTAGCTAATGAATACCATGAAAAAACTATTATTACTTACTAGTATGTTTTGATTATTTATATTTGCTGGATGTTCATCTGATGATTCTACAGCAACTACAACAATAACAACCACATGATATGCCATTCAAGATGTAGCAACTCATGCAACTGCTGATTCATGTCGGTCTATTGTTAGGAATCAGGTATATGATTTTACTACTCGAGCATGACAACATCCTTGATGATCTGGTAAAATACTCGCTATTTGTGGAAAAGACGCTACTCCTGTATTTGAAAAAGTTCACGGGGGCAAGGAAAAGCCCGAAATGAAATTAAAAGATTTCTATATCGGAGATATCAAATAATATGTAAAAACTGCCATATAGGCAGTTTTTTTGAACGTACTACATATTATCATATCAGAATCAATGAATCTTTGTTGTGTATATAATTTACTTGCTTTAAAGCTTTAATTGTCGTTGTTTTCATAGTTTATCTTCTTTTAATAAGTTTCGTCAGGTTCTTATATAATAATTATTAAAATCTGATTTTCAAAAACAACGAGAATGTACAACAGGACAGTCTATGAATTTCAACATTTCTTTAATGAGTCCTTTTCATCTCCAATCTTTTGCTACTGCAAATTGATAAAGCGAAAGAATCTCATCTTTTTTCTGTTTGTAAAATCTTAATGCTCATATAACCTCGTTCTTGTCTTTGGCTATTACAATTTCTTGTTTTATCAGTGCCCCTGCTGTTCAATATGGACAAAGAAATTCTTTATTGTAGACTCAATCATTATTGTTTACATGTTTTTCAAAAAAATCAATAACTGATTGAGTTTCATCTTTTTTTGCAAAATTAATAGTAATTGTCATGATTATTAATTATTAAGCACTGACGTGTTCATGATTTCTATTACGAAGTCTATAAAGATATCTGGACAGTCAAAATAAAACTCTTTATCTGATCGACCTCATTGTGTATATTTCAATCAGATTGATTCAATGATTCTTTTTATTCTTTCTAATTCTTTTTTCGGATCTTTTGAAATAAATGCTATATGAGAATTTCTCTTTTTTTCTGTTTCTTCTACGATACTATCTGTTTCGATAAGTTGTATTCTTGTATCGATATCTGGATATTTAACCATTGCCCATGTGTTTGTATTGGGTGGTCTATAAGATATAGAACATCATAAATGTTCAAAAATTTTTATTGCAGACGCTAACGTCTTGGGACGTATTCTTATCGCATAATGATGTAATTGGAGGGTATTGCATTTTTTCATTATTAGATATCTATTACTAAAACCATTTTCTATATTTTGATTTTTACCCTATGCGAGATCTATTGAGAAAATCGTTGAATGGTTTTATGATTTTGAATAGTTTAATGCAGTATTCTTCAAAATCAGGAGCGAGTACTTGTTTGTCTGGTATATCATGGCCCAAATATCGTGATTTCATCTTGAGAAACTCCCCTGCTTTGTGATTTGGATCAAATTCTTTGGGTACTTTTTTATATTGTTCTCATAACACCGAGCCGAACGTTTTTTTAAATATTGGCGTGGTAATGATTTTTTTTCGTTGTGTATGGTTTTTTGCTATATACGTTCTCACTCTTTCTGCTACTGCTCTTGGTGGCAAATACATTCATCCACCCAAAAAACTTTTGCCTGGTCCTATATCTACGTAATATCCTGCATCGTTTCCATGTTTTCCTTCTTCACAGATAATAACTCAAAAATTTGTTTTGTAAGGTGATTTATCTTTGGTGAAGCGAATATCTTTATTGAAACGAAAGGTGGCATCTTTGATGGCAAGTGCTCCAATACGATTATCTAGTTTGCTTGTCTTTTCTATGAGTCCCTTCGCAAACTCGTGAAAATTGTCTCTTACCAGATAATAGAGATCTCTATTCTTATTCATCCATTCTAGATTGTTGTTTTCTTTGACTGCCTTAAGAAAGGCAAAAGTTATTTCTGTGATCATTATTGAATAATTTCATGTTGTGATAAAAACCATGTTGGAGATGATGGTAATATTACTTTTAAATTATTTCCTTCTACCCGATATCGTTCTCCTTTGTTAAATAGAAAACAATCTCATGGTTTGATTTCATAGTCTCCTGTTTCATCATGAATCACTCCTTTACCTGAAAGCACATAATACATATTATTACACTCATGATCGATTGCTTTCCCAGTAGTTGGATATCTTCAGTTAATATGTGCAATAGCTAATCATAAATTTTTATTGGGAAAGTTATATTCCCAGACCGTGCAAAATGGACTATTTTCTTCTTTACGGGCACTACTAGCTTTCATCAGCATAATTATTTTGTGAAGATTTAAAATAGACTTTGAATCTTTGTTTTTTCTTTTTTACTGGAAATGCTTTTTACAAATGGAAATTGTTTGCAGATAGCAGCCCATCATTCATAGATTGTTATTCATAGCTCTTCTGCTTTATCCTTTTTACCTCCTGCTTTATCCCCGATAAGCATAAAATCTGTTGTTTTGAGTGGTTGTTCATGGAATAGGTAGCCCTGTTGTTGGAAAAATTCAGTTATTTTGTCTCTTGGAAGATCAAATGATCAGGTAATAGAGAAGCTTCCCTTTACTTCATCCACATCAATGTTGTTAATATATTTGTGAGGATCCATATTTATCCCTGCTTCTTTTAGCAAGTTCAGTATAGCGATATTTTCCTTATTTTCAAAGAATTTACTCATATTTTCTACTGTTTTCTCTCCTATACCATAAATAGCTACCAAAAATTCTTTGTTTGTTAGCTCTTTACTAATATTGTCACTTGTTAGTAGTTTACTTATATCTTGGGCTATTTTTTTGCCTACATGAGGGATTCCGAGGCCGTTGAGTAATCTTCGTAGTGCTTTATGCTTTGACTCCTCTACTCCTTTGGCTATTTCCGCTACTTTTTTGTCTCCAAATCATGGAAATCTACGCAATTGTACTTGTAATGTATTATCTGTCAGTTTATAAATATCGGCAATGTTCTCTATAACCTTATTGTCTACTAAGATATCTACAATACTTTCTCCTATCCCCTGGATATCCATACAATTTTTGCTTACAAAGTGTTGTATCTGTTGTTTTGTCTTTTCAGGACAATGGGTGTTGGTACAGTAATAGTGCATATCAGTATTTATGACTGGCTCTTGGCATGAAGGACAATATTCTGGTGGATTAACTTTTGTTTCTTGCCCTATTCTACGATCGGTAATGACGCTTACTATGTATGGAATAACTTCACCACTTCTCTGTAACCAAATTCGGTCGTGGATGTGAATATCTTTTTCTTTGATAAAATCAAAATTATGCAGACTAACTCTTTGAAGTTTTGCTCCACTCAATTGTACGGGTTGGAGATTTGCGACGGGAGTGATGATTCCCGTTCTTCCTACTTGAAAATCCACAGAAAGTATTTGGGTAGCGGCGAGTTGTGCAGGAAATTTATAGGCTACTGCCCGTTTTGGATGATGATCAGTAGATTCTATGTACACACGAGATTCTTCATCCACTTTGATTACTAGTCAATCAAAATCTATATCTGCAAAATTTTTAATTAACACTTTTTTCGTTTCTGGGCTTGTACAAAATTTTATTACTTCATCTATATCACCAAATGCTCTATCTTCAATCTTTTTATAAGCAAATTTACATTTGTTGATATATTCTATTTGATTGATATCAATTTCATTAGATAATTTTGTTCGTTTCTCTCGTGAATTATTTGAAATTTTTACTTCATAAATATAACATTGAAGATTTCTTTCTGCTGTTATTCTTGCATCTAATTGCTTTATACTTCATGCTGCTACATTTCTGGTATTTGCATACGGAGGTAATCATTCTTCTTCTCTTTCTTCGTTTAATCTTATGAGTTCAGATTTTGGTAGAATAATTTCTCCTCTAAAATATATTATTCATGGAAAATCTACTATAACGTTTTTAATGTTTTTTATCATTTCAATATTATTGGTTACATCTTCTCAAATTACTCAATCTCACCTCGTTACTCCTCTTTTTAGAATTCCATTATTATACGTTAATTCTATACTTACTCCATCATATTTTGGTTCAATATTATAATACATCCCAGCTGTATTGTAGTTCTTCTTTTCTAATATCTTTCTTACTCTTGCATCCCATTCTCTTATGTCGTCTGCGTTGTAAGTGTTCTCTAATGAAAGCATTGGGAATTCATGTTCTGCTTTTTTAAATCCCTCACTTATTTGTCCAACTAATCATTGTGTTGGACTATTAGAAGTGATGATTCGTGGAAAGTATTCTTCTATCTTTTTGAGATAATCGAACAATTCATCATATTCTTTGTCAGATATAATAGGCTTGTTTTCAATATAATAGAGATGATTGTGGTCTACGATGCCATCAATTAATTGTATATAAAAATCATGAATATCTTTTTCAGAAATCTTTCATGGATTTGGATGCTGTTTGATGAATCATTGGATGTTTTTTGTTTGTTGGTTCAATAGCATATTGTATGTCTTTTTGGTAAAATGTCTTGATTTGAAAAGTAATTTATCTAGCATGTTAAGTGGACATATAGCTCAGTTGATAGAGCATCTGACTGGTACTTAGAGGGTCGCGGGTTTGAGTCCCGTTATGTCCTCAATAAGGTTTCTTGGTTATTTGCCTGGAAACCTTTTCTTTTGTTTTGCATACTATTTGCCTTTAAATACTACTCCAAATGTAGCTAAGACAATATATATATCGAGGAAGAGTGATCGATTTTGAATATAATAAAGATCTAGTTTTGCCTCTTCTTCAAAGCCCAATGTATCTCTTCCAAATACTTGTGCATATCAGGTTATACCTGGTTTGATAGATAGTAATCTTTTTTGTCGTAATTCATAGTTTTTGACCTCATTGGGAAGATGCGGTCTTGGTCCTACCAGAGACATCGTTCCCCAGAATATACAAAACAATTGTGGTAATTCGTCCAGTGATGTTTTTCTGAGAAATTTTCCTACTCTAGTAATCCTTGGATCGTTTGCTATTTTTGGTAAAACTCATTGTCTAATGTTAGCATCCGATTTGATAAGTTTTTGATATAATTCATCTGCCTGTTTACCACCATATCCCACACTCAAATGCGTATACATGCTACGAAATTTTAAGAAACCGAACAATTTACCATATTTACCAACTCTTTGAGATTTGTAGAGTACTGGCCCACGAGAATCTATTTTTATGATAATACCTATCAAAAACATAAATGGTAAAGTAATGATAATCAAACATCATGACACAAAGAGATCTACTAGTTTTTTGAGTATAATAGATCGTCCGTCAAGTTTAGAGTGTTTGTATTCTAGAGCAATAATATTATCGATATTTTCCGGTGAGTATACAACATCTTCGAGAAAAAATCATTCACTGATATGATAAAATCTTGTGTTATCACTAAATCTCACTTTTTCGAAAATATTTTGTAATACTTCTTTTTCGAAACTCCCTACAGCTACCACGATAAAATATTCAGTAATATCTATGTCTTTTATTTCGTTATGACTAGCAAACTCTGTTTTAAATGAAAATCCATTTTTTATTTTTTCTATAGCCCTATAACTTTCTAGTGTATCGCTTCAGACAATGAGTATTTTGTTGTTCCCATCTCTATGTCTTTTTGCTTCCAAATAATTTCGTATTTGATCAAATAAAAATAGCCCAACAAAACTCACTGCGGCACCTAGTACGATAATAAATCTTGAAATTCAAAAGAAAAACACAAACCCCTGCCCAAAATAAGAAATAAATGTAATCACAATAACCCAATATAATCGTGTTTTAGTAAATGTTTGAAAATACCTCTGTATGGGCTTATTTAATTCATAGAGATTTTTGACAATACCTATAACTACAAATGCGCATGCTGCAATGATACTAAATGCCATATTTTCTTGATAATTTATAACTGGTATTTTAAGCTGAATACCTGGTATCAAATCTGTAAATAAACGAATTCTGTACATCACATAAAATACTATAATAACTATCCCAATATGTAATACTGGTCTTAGTAAACGGAGTAATACATTATATTTCTGTTGCATAGTACCATATACAAAATATAAAAGTATTTTCTTTTAATGTGCTATATGATTGATGTACTCTACAATCTCTTCTATCTGTTCTTCAAATTTTCCTTTGCTTGGTAGGTTAAATCCTGCAGCTAACTTGTGTCATCATCATCCAAGCTTTTGGGCTATCATATTACAGTCTATTGTTGTCTTATCATTTCCTTCTCTTTTTTTTGCTCTGAGTGATCATTTGATAGTGTGTCCTATTTTTCTTGCCAAAAGCACCATTTCTGGACCATCAATATTTTGTATAATATGTAATCCATATGCTGCTTCTTCCGTGTCTATATTGTATTTTTCCAGTTCGCTTTCATCATAATACGTGTAAAGTAACTCATCTTTTTGTTTGATTCTATTGAGCAATAATTGAAGAAACTTTATTGCATTCAATGATTTTTTACGAATCAAATTGTCTACTACAAAATCTTTTTCAGCGCCAAGTTTGAGAAGTTTTAATGCGTTGGTAAATGTCCTTATGTGGTTTTCACCGAAAAGAAAATTTCCTGAATCAGATGTGATACCTAAATAAAAGTATGTAGCAATATCTTTGTCATAGAGATGTGGTCGTCGTTTGTGCGTCTGTTCAAAAAGTATTTCACAGGTACTTATGCTCTTGGTGTCCTTGATTATGATTCCGTGATTTACTCCATTATCAATATGATGATCAAAAACTATAAGCGGTTTCTCTTGAAAGTAGTTTGGATTCGCTTGGCTTAAAACTCCTATGCGATTGATTCACGTAAAATCTACGAAAATAAGTAAATCATATTTTTTATAATCAAAATTGCTTTTGAGTCTGTTTATGTTTTTGATAAAACCAAATACCTTACTTGGTTTGTTGGGCACAAAATACCTTATATTCTTTTTTTGTTTTTCTAATAGCTTTCCCAAACCAAGCATTGCACCTATACAATCGCCATCTGGACTCATATGTCCAAAAAGCGCTATTTTCTTTGCGTTTTCTATCATGTGTTTCGCTATACTAATGTTTTTGTTCATATGTATTACGTTGCAAGTAAATCGTGTATTTTTTGTATTCATTCTTCATTGAGCAAGAATACTTTATTGTTTATTGTTATTTCCTGATCACCCGTATGCGTTTGTATTATCATTATCATTTCATCTATTTTTTGGGTATTATCAGGCAAACTAAAATTTGTTTGTTGATGTGGTGATGTTGGTGATTGTTCATCTGCAACTATTTCTTCTTTGATAATCTCTGTGTCTCCTATTTGTCCTCCTATCAATGATTGTCCTCTTAATGATTTTGCTTTTACTACTGTCATCTCTTGATCGTACTTACTTCCTGCTTGTTTTATCAATTGTTCGCGAGATACTTTAACTATTTTTTCTATGCTGATTGATCTTCCTTTGAATCCTGTAATCATCAAAATATCAAATTTTTTGAAATCCAACATCTCTCTTACAAAAACTTCTGTACTCCCAGATATATCCTCTATCTGGATAAAAAAGCCTTTTTTCTTTGCTCTCTGAATATTTTTGATACATCCTACGATCACAAAACCTCAAAAATTCTCTTTTTCTTTAAATTGTGAAATAAAATTATATCTCTTAATATACGCATATAGTCCATCTAACGGGTTACCCGACACAAAAACTTTAAATACTTCGTATTCTAGCATCAACCTTTCCATCATTGTTGTGGTAGGTCATGGCTTGAAGGTTATTTTGGTACTCATTTCCATCATACCAAACAATCCACCTCCAGCATCTTTGGATTTCTTTGCCCATTCTAAGATGGTTTCGCTATTTGCTAATAGTATACCACGATCACCAAAATCATCAAATGCTCATGCTTTAATCAATCATTCTGTAGATTTTTTGTTGACTATAGTGGCACATCTCTTGATAAAATCTTCTAAGGTTTGATATGGTCAATTATTTTTTCTTTCGTTTTGAATGATTTCTCCTATTTCCAATCCTAATCCTTTGATACAAAAAAATCATAATCTAATGTCATTTCCTATCGCTGCCACATGATTGAAAGAATGGTTGATATGTGGAGGTAAAACCAGTATCCCTTGATTTTGTGCCTCATAGATATATGTGCTTAATTCGTCTGTATCTTCTTCTACTGATCTAATAAGTGATGCATAAAATTCTACTGGATAATATGCTTTGAGATATGCTGTCTGATATGCTATCATTGCATAACATACTGAATGAGATTTGTTGAATGAATACGCGGCAGCTGGTTCTATCATCTTTTCATAGATATATATAGCAGTCTCCTTTTTGTATTCCCTATATTCTTTACATCTTTTTGTAAACTCCTTTTTGATTTGCTCAATGATTTCTTTTTTCTTTTTACCAACTCATCTCCTGAGTAAGTCTGCTTCTGCAAGTGAAAAACCCGCCATAGATTGTACCAAAAACATTAATTGTTCTTGATAAACAGCAATTCCATACGTCAGATTCATGATCGGCGCAAGATCTTCTACAAGCTTTATGTTTTCTTTGTCTGTTTCTTCTTCTCCATATTTTTCTATTAACATTTCTCTGAGTTCTGCGCTCATATAACTGATTGGCTCTTCCCCGTTTTTTCTTGCAATATAATTGGGAATAAATTCCATTGGTCCTGGACGATACAATGCATTCATGGCTACAAGATCGTTGATTGAGTCTGCTTTTAGCTTAATCAAAAATTTTCTCATACCGCTCGACTCAAATTGGAATATTCCTGTCGTGTCTCCTACTTGAAACACTTTCTGAAACGTAAATGGGTCTTCCAATGGTGGTTGAAATGAAGTATCTTCAAAAAAGCGCGCAAACATCTCTGGAAGTGAGATATTTTCTTTTTCGTGTCTTTTTTGAATAATCTTGATACAATTTTTGATAACGGATAAATTTCTAAGACCCAAAAAGTCCATCTTCAACAATCAAATAGTTTCTAATGTCGGTCAGTCATATTGGCTTACCATAGTGGTTTCATTTACATATTGTACTGGTGAGTATTTGGATATTTTATCTGGTGCAATTATAATACCACACGCGTGCATACCGAGTTGTCTCATATTTCCTTCCAACTTTTCTGATAGTTCTGCTGCTTGTCTTATTTTTGCATCTCATTCGTAAAGTGCTTTAAGTTCTTCTGAAACCTCTGGTGATTGTATTGCCTTGAGTAATGATATTTTGTCTGGCATGAGTCATGAAATTTGATTAGATTTTTCAAATGGTACTCCGAGAACTCTTGCTACGTCTTTGAATGCTGCCTTGCTTGCCATTTGCATATAGGTTCCTATAGAGCTTACTTGATCTTGTCCATATTTTTCTGTTACATATTGAATCACTTTTTCTCTTTGTACATCTTCGAAATCGATATCAAAATCTGGCATCGATATACGTGCAGGATTGAGAAATCTTTCAAACAATAATCCGAACTGTAATGGATCGATATCAGTAATCCTTGTTACCCAAGCCAATATCGATCATGCCCCTGATCCTCTTCCTGGTCCTACAACAATGGTATTTTTTTTTGCCCAACGTACAAAATCTGCTACGATGAGAAAATACGAATTAAACCCCATCTCTTTGATTACCTTGAGTTCGTATTCCAAGCGCTCAATATATTCTCCAAGTGTTCAAAATCAAAGTGAAACGTCTTGGTTGGTATCTGTATATGTTTTTTTGAAATGAGTATATGTTTCCAAAGTTATTTCATGTAGTTCTTCTGGTTTAATCTCTTGTACTGGTTTTTTGAGTATGCCTTGATTTGAAATTTTTGTCATTTCCAAAATAGTTGATTGATCCCATCATAGGTCAAATTTATGGTTTAATCATTTGTATGCGCGATAACGTAGTTCAAATTCATGGATATGCATGTTTGTTAATTCAGAATTAAGAATGTAGAATTTGGAATTACAAAAAATATTTATATATTTTATATACTTATATACCATAGTTTTTCAAACCGAAATCCCTTTTTTTCTATAAAAGAGAAACCCCACATTTCTGCGGGATTTCTTATATTTTATGTAGATAATATCATATTATTGTACTCCTAGTACTGTACCCAATAGCCAAAATATTAAGCTTACGACTAGCCAGGAAACCCCTATAAACACCAATCCGATAGCTGCTTGTTGTAAAATCTTGAATCACTTTTTGTATTTAGTATCCTCTCCTGCTGCAGTAACCATTTGAAATCCACCCCAAATCAAGATAACCAATGCAATCAGTGCTAACATTCCTAGCATCCAGTTGATGAAGGTTTTGATAACCGTAATCAAGCCATCACCTTTTGCTTGTCACGCTCCAGCTACTCCTATTCCTCCTGCTGTGGTTTGATCTCCAAATCATATGGAGTTAGTAGTAGTGCCTTGAGCTCAAGTCACCATACTCCCTAGACTAACTATTCCAAGAGCAAATACTAATAAAAATTTTGCTGATAGTTTTTTCATTTTTTCCATGTTTTAAACAAATTAAAAAGACTAAGTTGTTTATATAATATATTTATAGAATACGAAATCAAGTTTTTCTACAAATCTGATTATTCATCATACTATAAATTTTTATGCCTTTTGCAACTATATATTTTTACTTTGATCTACCCACCCTATCTACTGCTTATTACTAGGTAAGTACTATTGTTTCTGTCTCTACTCTATATAATTTACATACTAGAGTTGAAAACAGCATATGAATAATTAGTATACTATCGAAAGATATTATTGGTTTTTCCTCATCTCGTTCTTTTCTCATAATTTTGGTTTATTTATTGTGTCTTGTATGTTAAAATCACATTCTCATTATAAAAGTTTTGATCAGAATTTGGAATATTGGTTACAAACCAAAACATTTTTGAAATATATCAAGGTTACAAAAGATTTTTATCTTTTATGTTTTTTTTGTGGGTTGTTTTTTTTGTTGGTATTGAGATTATTTTATCTCCAAATAGTTCAACATACGTATTATGATAATCTTCTTAATCAACAACACGTAAGTGAAACATCACTCAAAGCCAAAAGAGGAAATATTTTCGCTGATGATAAAGCAGAAAAACACATCCAACTTACCGACAATATTAGTATGTATAACATCTTTGTAGATCCAAAATTTGTTTGGGATAAGGAAAAGTTTATTGATCTTCTTGCTCCTATAGTCTATCAACATTTTTGTGAACTTTATGGCATGAAAGAAGTTACTCAAGTGGAGTGTGTTCACAATATAGAACAATTTACTCAAACACAAATCATTCCTCCTCAACCACAATTCTTTTATTATGGTAGTGGAATCATTTCTTCATGATTTTTCCTCTATGATCATACTGGGTACAATTTTCAACTTCAACAAATTCTTAGCTGATTTACTCCAAATATTGCGACTAGTCTTATCAAAACTAGGTTAAATCAAATGATTTATATAGGCATCAAACCCAAAAATTATCTTTGATTTTTTGCCAACACCAACTTTCTTGCTGATTTGGCAAAGCTTAATCTCGGTTATATAGATATTCAAAGCAAAAATTACGTCTATATCCTGCCTAGTAGGGTCGGCAATATCAACAAAGACACATTGTCACTCAAAAATATTCTTGATAAATATGGATATTTGAATAACTTCCCCAACCTAGAAAAAATATTTTCTCAACAAGAAAATAGGTATGTAAAAATTATTTCTGATGCAAATCCGCTTATTGCACAAAAAATCAAAGACCTAAAACTCAAATATTATCAAACTCGTTCCAAAGATAGGATTCCCCTTTTCCATTGATTATGAATGGAATCATACATCAAAAGATATTATCAATATTGATCTTTTCTCTCCAATGTTATGGGGTTTGTAGATAAAAGTAATAATGCATATTATGGTGTAGAACAATACTTTGATACTATGCTTCGTGGAAAAGATGGTAAAATCGTCTGACGTACTTCTGCTTGGATGTGACCTGTTTGAGCCAATGAATTTGAAATAGATCAAGTACAAGATGGAAATGATGTGTATCTTACTATAGATATAGGTATTCAGAAAGAGGCTGAAAGTATCATAAAAAAATATCATGATATCCTCCAGGATGATTCTATTAGTGTTTTGGTATATGATCCTGTCAATGGACAAATTAAGGCATCAGCGAGTTATCCTTCATATAATCCTAACAACTATAATGATGCATTTACTTTACAGCCCCTTTGACCAGAATACGGATATGTGATTGATGACTTGAGTTATATAGAAAATCCGGTGTATATCCAAACATGATGAGAGTATAGACTTGCTACTAGTTATGAAAGAATAGATACAACTATCCCCAAATATATAGCTCAAAACGGATATGGTCCACAAGTATTGGTAGATAAAAACACTGCTATGGCATATGAACCATGAAGTGTGTTTAAAGCATTTACCATAGCTATTGGCCTTGATACGGATGAAATTAGATTTTATGATCCATATAATGACCCAGGCAAAGTCAAGGTAGGCCAATTTACTATAAGTAATGCGGACGAACTTTGTAAGGGGGATTGGAATTTTTTACATGCGTTCGTTTGGTCTTGTAACGTCGGCATGGTAAGAATAGCTCAAAAATTAGGTAAAGAGATTTTTTATAATTATGTAGATAAAATTGGTTTTGGTAAAATCACCTGAATAGAAGTCGCAAATGAAGATCCTGGATTTGTAGAGTGAGTTACTTCGGTATCTGATGCTAGGTTTTTTAATAATACTTTTGGACAGTGACTTCTCGTGACCCCCATTCAATTGGCTGCTGGATATTGAGCTATTGTTAATGGTGGATATTATGTCAAACCAACTATTATTAAATGAATATTTGATAAAAAAACTAATATCTACTATCCTAATACGACCAAAATCACAAAACAAATTTTTAGACCAGAGACCGCGGAAGCACTTAAAGTATGATTGTTTAGTGTTATGGATCAAAATCCAGAGCTTAAATATGCAAAAGTGGAATGATATCAGCTTGGAGGAAAAACATGAACATCACAGATTTCATACAAAGGGAAATATATGCAGGGTATCTGATGGACGAATGGATCTTTTGTTGGAATGATCACCAAAGACAATCCACAGTATATCATTGTGATCCAGGTACGTAGACCGAGACAAAATCAGTGGTGATTTGCTACTGCAGGGAAAATATTTTGAGATATGGCCAAATTTATCATCAATTATGCGTTGATAGAAAAATAATTGAAAATTCATGTTGATTATGTATTATATAATCAGTTTTTATTCTTTATAATAAATAATGTTTGGAAAATTGTGAGAAATGAAGAAAATGTATGATAAGTACAAGACTTTACAGAAAGCACTCAAAAACCTTATTATCAGGGGTAAAGAAGGTAAGTTTATCTGATCAGATGGCACAGAGCAAGATGCTATTGTTGTAGATATTAGTGGAGAAATGAAATTGAGGGACTTACATATCAATGATGATTCTTTATTAGACCCTTCAAAAAAATCTCACCTTGAAAGCCTTATTACTGCTTGTTTTCAAAAAGCACAAACCAAGGCCCAAGAGATAGTTGGCGAAAAGACCAAAGAAATTCTTTGAGTTGATCCTTCTGATATGGCGAGTATGCTTGGTGGTGGTTGAATGCCTGGTCTGAGCTAATACCTCATAATGTCGTCTATTTTTGCTATGTTTTCAAAAAAAACTAGAAGATAAATAAATATTTGAAATCAAACCATATAAAAAAAGGAACGAATATCGCCCCGTTTTTATTGAGTATTTTTTATTCTTTACGTATGGATGGTAAGTATATATAGGCAAAAAAGAATATAAGTGCCATGATACACGTATTTGTTACCATTTTTTCAAATAAGTGTTGCTCAGCTATACCCAACATTTCATCAGTTTGACACACATCAAAGTTAATTTGTTCTTTTTGCACGTTCGCAATATCTCTGCCGATAAACGGTGGATAATGACACTGTGCGACATTTATGATATCTTCATTTGGCATCATCATAAGTAATGCTATGTAGAGCATATTCAATATGAAGATAACTAATGTGATAATTTTTAATTTTTTCATTTTCTATGTGTTTTTGTTTTACTGCTTATACTTATTTTATATTAAATGTCAATACTATCTTATTTAATTATTTCTATTATATTTTTGTTTATTTAAGTTCAAGCATTTTTGGTTCATATCAGTGATTTCTATAAAAATAGAAAACTTCTTTGATGTCTTCTATGGGTGTAGAAGCTCATCAAGTAATGGCTACGGTTTCGCTTGCAAATAATTCCTCTTCTGTATGTTTGAGAATGTCTTCTAGTGATTCTCCATAAAAAGTTTTTTTATTGTTTTGGATTCCGATATTGTAGAGTTCTTTAGTGTTATTACTTTCTTTACCTCCAATGACGATGAAGGTGTCAAATTTATTGATATTTTGGATAACCACTGTTTGTCTTTCATGGGTTGCTTTACAGACATCAGACAGAACTGGTAGTAAGGCATTGGGATAATGCTCCTTAATCTCTTTGAGAATGTCTTGTACGTAATCAAAGTTTAACGTGGTTTGGGAAAGTACAGCAAATGTAGTATTCTTATCTATTTGTGGCAAAGATTCTTTGTCGTGAAATACGTATGATACTCATCATTGTGAGGTAATAAATTCCAAGATATTTTTCCCTTCTTGGTGTTTTTCTTTTCCTATGTAAAAAAATGTTTTTACTCCCAGTTGGATACATGATAGGGCTTCTGTATAAATCTTACTAACAAAGGGACATTCTAAATTGTATACCGCGGTAAATTTTTGTTTGGCATGGTTAAGTACTTCTCTATTGGTTCCATGTGCAGAAAAAATCACTATTGCTTCTTTATCTTGTACCCCATCTATTGTTTCTACGAAAACCACTCCCTGTTTTTCAAAATCCTTAGTAACTTTGGGATTATGGACCAAAGCATGAACACAAAAAATTTTCTTACCTGGATGTTTGGTAATAATATCGTTGAGTTGATCTATAGATCTTTTTACTCCAAAACAAAAACTTGAAGGAGTAAGATAATACACAACCTTTTTCATCATTGGAAATAGAGTAAAATATTCACTACTCTCCTACAAAAGAAAAAATAATTTCCCTTTCTCTTGCGTGATCGAGTTCAAATAAGAGCACCCTTTGCCATCTTCCAAACATGAGTTTTCCTTCTTGCACAGGAATAGTTTCACTTGTGTTTCCTATAATCATCCCTCTGATGTGTGCATGTCCGTTGAGACATTCTTCTTTGCTGTCACACATGGTTTTGGGATCTCTATGTTCCAAATCATTATGCTTGTATACTTCATCTATAGAAATATTTTTATCACACCGACCCTTGAGGTCGTTTCGAAATCCATCTTCCGCTTCATTGATTTTGAGTACAGCTGTTGTATGACGAGTAAATACATTACACAAACCGTTTTTACATCACGTTTCTGTGATAAATCTTTTGATATCATCAGTGATGTCTATAATATCAAATGGTTTTTGTGTTTGATATATTTTGTTATAAAAATACTGCATTTTTTCTGATTTACAATAAAAATGTTCTGTGAGTATATAGAGTTTCAATACTATTTCAATGATTTCCTCATGAACTTAACTTTTTTCTTGAAATACTTGTTCGATAATATGGTTATATACTAGATATCGCCCTTTCTGTTAATGTTTTATTCATGGAAATATTTACCAAACCTTGATTTTAACCTTCTATATGATATTAATTCCATTTTTTTGACTCATAGACCTTTTAAAGTTCGATCAACAGAGAATCAACAGGTTCAATATGGGAAAGACTTCCATGGGTCTATTATTCATGATTGATATCTAAATCTTCCTATAACTCCTGGAGCAAATTCTACTTCACTATAATCTTCGGGTTTACAAAGATATTTTCTTATATCGTGTGATATTTTTTCCGCAACCTTCTTAGTAGTTTCGTATGATCCTGTATATATAGTGAATATTTTTCCATCTTCTATCTCTCATCAACTAATAAGTTTATGATTAATTCACGCTTTTGTTAAATAATTTGACACAAATACTATGTGTTCTGGAATTATATTGATATGAAGCTTCCATCATACATTATTTTTTATTTCATCATTACATTTTAATTCTTTTGCTTTATCATGATTTATGGAACGATATGGTTCTAAAATATTTTCATATGTTTTACTTATTTCTTGGATTGCTGGGTAGATATTTTGTTTTATATGTCATTTTAATGTTTTACAAAGTGCATTCACTGGCAATCATTGTGATTGTGGGTGAAGACATTTTGCTCTGAAATTTTTATCAAGCATATCCTGGTCCCATGTATCGAAAATCTCTTCTGTAGCTGTTTTTAATGTTTTTTGTATTGTCTGTTGGGACTTAAGAATATCAAAAACACATTCATCGATTGATGGTTTCGTTGTTTGTGGATACTTTCATGTTCACATTACTACATTGATATATGTAAAATTATTTTTGTAATGTCTCTATCATAAGATCTTGATGTCTGCTTTTGAGATCGTTTACCAATGTTTTTTTGTTTTCCAAAAATTTTTGAATATCAAAACCATACTCTTCCAACATTAATGATGTATGATCTACTCAGATATAATGTGGCAATATTACATAGTCAGCGCCTTGTTCATAGAGTTTAATTGCTTCGTGAATTTGGTTGGACACAAGAATTATAATCAGATTGGGACTATGTTGTTTTATGGTTTTGAGCAATATCATACTTTCATCAAAGGTTTTTACGGTACTGATAATCATTTTACTCTTTTTGACATTCAGTTCTTGGAGAAAATCAATATCACCCATATCACCGTAAATACATGGAATGTTATTTTTTTGTAAATGTGAAATAATCCCTGGGTTTTCGTCAATTACTAAAATTTTTTTGTGTGTTTTGTAAAGTACGGTATACATATTACTACCAAATCTCCCGTATCCAAAAAGCACTATTTCATAATCTTTTTTATTGATTTTTTTATATTCTTTGTTTCGTATTCATGGGAGTATTTTTAGTATCGGTTTTACAAAGTGATACATTGTTTCTCCATACATAATAGAATAACTTGATCCCGCAATGGTTATCAATCCTACCAAAGTAATCATGGACAGTAGTGTAGGATCTTTGATATATCATGAGGTAATGCCTATAGCAACTAGCAAAAAAGAGAATTCACTAATTTGTCCGATTGATATTCCTGTTAGAAAATTGTTTTTTCTTGTATGTCCAAGAAATCCAAGTACTATCATCGTAATGATTGGCTTGACGATCAGCACAAAGACCACAAAAATCAATAGTGGTACCAACATAGCAACATTTGTTGTGGCAAAATTTACCTGCGAACCCAGCAGGACAAAGAAGATAACGATAAAGAAATCTCTCAGTGGTTTTATTCTACTGGTGATTTCGAATCTATATGATGAATTTGCCAAACTGATTCATGCGATTAGGGTTCATATTTCTATACCAAAGCCCATTCGATGAAACAATGCTCAGAGGATAAAGCATCGTCCTATTGAAAATAAAAATAAATATTCTTGAGATTCAGCAATTTTTTTGGTGATTATGGGTATGAAATATTTGCTCACAAAGTACATTCCTACTGCTAATCCTATAACCTTTGCTATCAATCCCATGATAACCATGGTTGATGATGTTTGTTCTATGCCCTTGAACGTTGCCATTCATAAAATGAGCAGCATAACAATCAAATCTTGTACGATAAGTATGCCGATACTTAATCTTCCGTATGTAGATTCTATCTCTTCTCTATCTCCCAATAACTTTAATACTACGATTGTACTACTAAAGGCAAATCCTATCCCCAAGAAGCTTGCTGTCATGGTATCAAATCACAAAAACGTAGCGATAAAATATCCTGTGATTCAGGTAATCACTACCTGAAAAAATCATGCAATCAGTGCAGTTTTCCCTAGATCTTTTATGATTGTCGGGTTAAGTTCCATACCCACAATAAATAGTAGCAAGGCAATACCCAAATTTCCAAATGACTGAAAAGCTGTGTTTGCCTGCAACAATCATGGTATAAATAAGCTAATAGCAGTACCAGCTATAATATATCAGATAATCATAGGTTGTTTAAACGCTTTCATCAAACCGACACTTAAAAGTACGATTCAGATTACAATACTGAGTGAGATAAATATTTGTTCTGTCATAAGAGTAGTGAAAACTAAAGCTTAAAAAAACTTCTTCGATCTTATGGTCAATTATACCTAAAAACATTTTATTTGTCAAATTTTATTTAATATACCATATATAATTGACTTTATATTATTTTATTTAACTTATTTACTGAATAATTTGGCTATTTCCCTGTTTTTTTCTTGATTGCTTTCTTTCTCTGTGTATTTGCTTAGACTTCCTCATACGCTTACATCTTTTTGTACCTCACATGGCCAAACACCTAATAATCTATTTTCTATATTTGTCAACTGTTGATGGTGGGAAAGCGTTGAATTTTTATTACATTTTGCTATATATTTATTGTTAAAGAACCAACGAACTTTTGAGGCTCCTGCCTTAAATTTTTTTGTCACCTAGGAAACTTTATATTATTATCATATTGTTATGAGAGAAGATGATAAAAAAATCATTGCCACTTGAACTGTTATCCCTCATTCTATTGAAAATGAGATTTCTAAATCGTATATAGAATATGCGATGTCTGTTATTGTATCACGTGCGTTGCCTGATACGAGAGATGGATTTAAACCAGTATTGAGAAGAATACTGTTTGCCATGTATCAGATGAATAATTTTTTCAATCAGAAACATAAAAAATCAGCGAGAATTGTCTGAGAAGTTATGGGAAAGTATCATCCACATGGAGATAGTAGTATCTATGAAGCTATGGTACGTATGGCTCAACCATGGGCGTTTAGATATCCGTTGGTTGATGGTCAAGGAAACTTTGGGTCTATCGATGGTGATGGTGCTGCTGCGATGAGGTATACCGAAGCGAGATTAACCAAAATAGCTGAAGAAATGCTCAATGATATCGAACAAGATACTATCGATTGGAGAGATAATTTTGATGGAAGCTTACAGGAACCTATTATGCTTCCTACAAAGTTTCCTAATCATTTGTGTAATGGTACCATGGGTATTGCTGTGGGTATGGCAACCAATATGGCACCACACAATCTCAATGAAGTACTTGATGCATCATTACTTCTTTTACAAAAAGAATGAAAACCGTTAAAAATATCTTCAAAAGCTATAAAGACCGTACAACCAGAATGAGATATTGCCGATGTAAAAACTACCTATGAGGTTTCTATCGACGAAATCATGGACATCATTAAGGGACCAGATTTTCCTACATGAGGGATTATTTATGATTCCAACAATATCAAAGAAGTGTACAAAAAAGGGAAATGAGGTATCGTTATGAGAGGAAAGACTCACGTAGAAGAAGACAAACACGGTAATATTATCATTATTGATGAAATCCCTTATTTGGTAAATAAATCCACACTGGTTTCCAAGATCGGTGAATTGGTTGTCGACAAAAAAATAGAAGGTATCTCAGATATGAGGGACGAATCCAGTAAAAATAAGATTAGAATAGCCATCTATCTCAAATCAGGTATCGATGCCAACAAAATCTTAGTAGAACTTTACAAATATACAGAATTGCAATGTGCATTTAACATCAATAATGTATCGCTTGTAGAAGCTGGTAAGCAACCAAGACTTTTGAACATCAAAGATCTTTTGATGGAATTTGTTACCTTTAGAAGATCTGTTGTTTATCGTAGATCTGTATTTCAGCTCAATAAAGCTATAGATAGATTACATATCCTAGAATGATTGAAAAAGGCGATTGATATAATCGATGAAGTTATCGAAACCATTAAGAAATCTGATACAAAACAAGACGCAAAGGACAATCTGATGGATAAGTTTGATTTTTCCGAAACACAGGCAGAATATATTTTGATGATGAGATTACAATCTTTGGTTGGATTGGAAATTCAAAAAGTTATCGATGAAATAGAAGAGAAAAAAAGGATTATTGAGGAGCTTCAAGCAATTATTGATCAACCAGAAAAACTTGATGGTATTATCAAAGACGAATTTATGTATATGAAAAAACACTATGGAGATCCGAGAAAAACCGATCTTTCACAAGATTTGAGTGTGTATAATGTCTCTGGAAGTCTCAAAGCATTTATGGATACTGCAGATAAAATCAAAGAAGATGTTATTGTGTGGATTGGTAATGACTATGGTGTAAAAATACTATATCAGTCTAGAATACAGACAATACCTGAAGAAACTATGGATCTTATCTACACCCATAACCAAGATAAATTGATTGTCATTACTGACATTGGTGAACTCGTCGTTCAAAGACTGAAAGACTTGGGAAGTTTCGTAATGAAACAGAATGCATTGAATTTACATGAACATTTCTGACTCAAAGGAAAGATTGTTTTTGCTAAAACACTTCATTTTGACTATCATCACCTCATATTTCTTACCAATCAAAATAGTACCAAAAAAATTAACAAAGAACTTGTGCTTTCGTTCAAAAAGTTTCCAACCGTCATCATGAAACTTGCAGATGGGGAGAAAATATTGAGCGTAGAAGCAGTCAATAATTCTGATAATATCGGCATTCTCACTAAACATGGATGGATGCTTCTTTTCAAGAGTAGCGACCTTAGACCTATGGGGAAAACTGCAGGGTGAGTTAAGTCTATAGAACTTCAAGAAGGTGATGAGGTAGCTAATATGTTCTTACATAAGGGAGAACCGTTTATCCTTATCCATGCAAATAAAAATGGTAAATTACTCAATCTCGAGGATCTTAAAATACGAAAGAGAGCAAGAAAAGGGCAAGTCGTAATGACGGGCAAAGAAATTCTTGAAGGTGGAATTAGTATAATCGAATGAGCAATCAGAATTAGATTTAAAGATGGTAATATTAAGACATTACATTCCAATGATATCCATCTTGATGAGACAGAGACACCATTAGCAAAAATGGTTGATAAAGATATTGTAGTTATTTACAGGCCACGAGAAGAAAAAGATGAAAATCTTAGATATAAAGAAGAAAGAAAAAAGGCAGAAAAAGAAGCTGAAAATATGGAAAAATGATTACTTACTAAAGATAGTGAGGACATAGAAGATATCTCCACTCTAGATGTTCCAGATGGAGAATAACAGTACATTTATCATATAGCTTCTTACTCCATGCAAAAAAAACATCTTATCTTTCTCGTTGTTTTCAATGTTTTTCTTTTGTTTCTGGTATGTATTGCGTGGTGAGTTGTTGATCATAAACTTACCGCTTTATGAAGTTCCCTAGAGTCTCGTATGGGTAGCACAGTAAAGGATATTAAGAAATCTAGTTTCTTGGCTTTACAATCCTCTCTTGTGGATACTATTGCCATAGCTAAACACTCTGTTGTGAGTATTACTATAAGTAAAGATCTTAAGTTTTACGTAGAAGATCCGTCTCAGCTCAATAGCCCAGGATCTATTCAACAACAAACAAGTAAACTATGATGAAGTGGTATCATTGTTTCCAAACAATGATATATTATCACCAACAAACATGTCGTACAAGATATAACAGCCAAATATTCGGTTACTTTATATGATGGGACAATCTATAATGTAGATAAAATCTGGTTTGATGATCTTTTGGATCTAGCAATTTTGAAAATTGTAGATTCTGCAAGCAAATCTCCTACCAATCTCACTCCAGCTACTTTTCTCTCTTTGGATACACAAGTAGATGTGGGCCAGTTTGTTTTAGCTATAGGAAATTCACTTTCTAGTTACGCCAATAATGTTACTATGGGCATCATTTGAGGTAAAAATAAAGAACTTACTATCAATAAAAATAATCTGTATATCTGACTTTATCAGACGGATGCGCTTGTATATCCTGGAAATAGCGGTGGTCCTTTGATCGATATTTGAGGTAATGTTCTAGGTATTACTACGGCTATCACTGAAGGAGCCGGTATGACCTTTGCCTTACCTATTAGTAAAGAATTTATAACCGCAACACTCAAATCTATAGAAAGCTTTGGTAAAATAATTAGACCTATTTTGGGTATACAATATATAGATATCACCCCTACACTTATGCAAGAAAAAAAGATTACTGTAGATCATGGTATCTATATCAAAGATGTACTTACTGATTTACCTGCATGGGAAGCATGACTTCAAATGTGAGACAGTATTCTCAGTATCAATACTAAAGCAATAAATGCCCAACTGCCATTTCTTTATCAGCTCTATACCTATATTCCTGGTGATCATGTTAGTTTAGATATTATAAGAAATAATGAAAAACTTACGTTTAATGTGCTTTTGGGCTGAAACACACAGTAAATCTATTTTTTTTTGCCAAAATCGACTAGTTATGTCATTATTTCTGTGAATGTAAATCTGAATATCTTTATTGGACCAAGAAAAATTGAAAATAGGCGCTTTTTGGAGTACACTTGAATATATATTTATTTTGTGAATTGATAGCATGCCTACGTATATACCTGATTCGCTTATCAATGAGATAGAAGAGCTCAAAGAGTTGTGAAAATTTGATGAAGCCATCAAAAAAGTTAATACGATTCTTTTTAGAGATCCAAATAATGAAGATGCACTTTTGCAGGTCACTGATATCCAGTATAGAAAAGGCGAAATAGGTAAGGCCACCAAGGCGATAGATTTTTTGAATGCGAAAAAAAACAATAGCGATCCATTGTGACTTTATATCAAATGAGTTCTTGAGATGGAAAAAAACCATCGAATGGAAGCAAAAAAATACCTTCAACAAGCATTAGAGCTTACTAAAGCGGAAAATCATGAAATCCTTAGGTGTTATGGGCTTTGCGAATATCGATACGGCAATAGAGAAAAGGGTCTTAATTTCCTAAAAGATGCCTTTCATATCAATAGTATTGATGCAGAAGTTATTTATAATCTTATAGAATTGTATATTCTTGAACATAAATACAAAAAAGCAAAAGATATGATCAAATATTTTTATAAACATCGTGAAAAATTACAGACTATAGACAAAGCATTGGATTTCTATGATCAAAAAATTTCTTTGTTCGAAAAATTTATTACTACACAACACATGTTCAAGAAATAACTAATAACTTACAGTTAACAACTAATAATTATTGAAAATAAATATAAAATTCCATTGTTGTTAGTTATTACTTGTCCACTGTTAACTACATTAAATCATTTATCATCTATTACTTACTCATGTTAAAAAATTCACTCTCCAACATCTTTAGTCATGATCTCTCCTCTCTCCTTAAAACTTCTTGGACAAATATCCTTTGAGTAAGTATTTTTATTGGTTTTCTCTTGTTTCTTTTAAATATCTTTTTGTGAGTGTCGCTCTATGCCAACCAATTTACTGGTCAGCTAAAAGATAGACTTGGTATGTATTTTTATATCAAAGAAGACACAACACAAACCAATGAAATTTACAAAAAAGTTATCACACTCAAGGATGAATTGGAATCACAATGACTCAAAGTAATGTTTTCATCCAAGGATGATGCATTAGCATTTTTACAGAAAAAAATTCCTGATGTGGTAAGCAATTTTCAAAAATTTGGTATAGAAAACCCCTTGCCAGCCACCTTGTATGTTATGTTTGATAATGATAGTAAATACGAATCACTAAAAACTATTATCCTAAAAAACAAAGATATCATACTCAATACCAAGGATATTGATGCATGATCGACACTTAAACAACAAGAAAATAGGGTTCTGACCATAATCAATTTAAGTAATTTCGTTGTCGGACTTTCTTATCTCATTATTACTATCTTGTTTCTGATTATCATTTCGTTTTTGTGATTTTTGCTCAAAAATATTTTCCATACTTTCCATAGAGAACTTGAGGTTAAAAAAATATTATGAGCGACATATAATCAAATCATCCAATGATTTGTAGCCCTTACGGTCAATGTGCTTTGATTCTCGTTTATTATCTGTTTGGCTCTGCTTTTGATTAGCTCTATTACTATCAATTATTATGTTTACACGCTCTTTAATATAACGCTCTGGAGTATATTTAGCAATATCTTGTTGGTTATCGGTATTTTTCTTGGAGAAATTCTTGTAGTTACTGGTATGGGATTATTGTTCTCATATTTCTTTGCTCGTGCTTTGAATAAGAGACTATAAATTATATTTTCATACACAAAAAAACAGACTCGCATAATCGCCGGTCTGTTTTTTTATGATGTTTATGATTATTATATAGGCCGTGTTCAGCTATTGATCATTTGCATATAACCGTCTATTCCAATTGTTTCAATAATACCTTTTACCCTTAGAAGTGTTAGCTCGTCTTTGGTCCATTCACCGTTTGGTGCAGATATATTTCCAAATTCATGACTATACGCTTCGTCAGTATTTTCAGGCACTAAATTACCTAATTCCTGAAAGTTTTTTGAACCAGGTAGTGGCGTAACAATAAAAAAGTTTATATAATCGGATCCAATCTTCTTAATTTCTTTGGCTCGTTCAAATGTCTGTTTGATTTGCTCTCTTGATTCAATATATAATTTTCAGTCTGGGAGAACATTCACAAAACCAAACATAAGACCACAGGTTACCTTGATATTATATTTTTTAAATAATTCAATAATTTTTTTTGTATTGTCATTGTCAGCGTTCAATATTGATTTTTTTGACGTATTCAATGACTCTTTATGTGGAGTTTCAACAGCAAGATATATACTATAGCATCAGCTTTCTGCCATTGTTTTGATTAAAGTTTCTGCGGTTATTCAATCCCTTTTCGCTTCAAGAACTTTTTTACCAATATGGGCCCCTTGAATTTCTTCTTCAGATACATTATCAAGTAATGCTATCAAGTTACCTAAGCTGATGCCGCCTTCCTCCACCCAAGCGAAGTTATATTCTTTAAGCTTCTTACATACACTAAGCAACCATTGGGGGTCTGACAATAGATTATCATCCTCCATCAATATTTCGTTTACCCTAAAAGATTTTATATATTGAAGATACTCATCCAGCTTATTTTCACTCATACTTCTCCATGGTCATTGTATTTTTGGAATAGTACAAAACGTACAGCTTGAATTACATCAAATTGAAGTGAACCCATGTAATATCTTCCCATTTTTTAGCTTTCTTTTTCCAGCAGAATGATACACTGAGCTATATATATCTAGGTTAATAAGATCTAACTTTGGTATGGCAATGCTATCTATCTCTTTCATAAATCTTATGTCATCTGTTTTGCGAGTAACTCATTTTTCTCTATAACTTATACCTGGTAAGTTTTCCATACTTAATTTTTCTTTAGAAGGTTTTGTTAATATATTTAACAATTCTACAAAAGTTTTATCCGATTGTCCACGTACTACATAATCTACATCTGAGGTTTCTAGAATATTTTCCGATAAACTACTGGCATGAGTTCCTCAAACAACAACCACAATATTTTTGTCAAAAGATTTGACCAAATCAATTATGTGCTTCGCATTTCCCCACTGGTGAGTATAATTATTAGTAATGCCCACTATATGTGGTCTATACTCTTTGATATTCTTAAGGATTTCTTGATCCTGTAGGCCGTATCTTAGCATATTACTTTTTTCTTGAGTTTGAAAATAAATAACTTCCTGGTTCCGACCTTCATATACTGTATCAAGAATCTTTACATCGTATCATGATTTGTTTGCGGCTGTTCAAACTCTTAACAATCCCATAGGAATACCTGCACGTTTTTGCTCTTCTATGTAATATATCCCTGCACTGGAAAGTTCGTTTACAATATTCTCATAGTCTTCAATAGGATATATTGTAGCAGTAATTTGTATTTTTATATTATCTAATAATATCTGTAATGATTTTTGAAGCCTTGTGTAAGGAGGAACTATCAACAGTATTCTAGCTTGTTCATTTGTATAGATTGTTGTTTTTTTAAGAGAATCAATACAGCCTTTTAGCAAATCTGCATCTCATTCTAATCTTGGTCTATTTCTATCTGGTTTGAGTAAAATATCCCTCATCAAACATAAATATATAAATTATATAGTATATAAC
>Ga0194063_10000130_pt1 | contig 50953 bp, 51 predicted proteins | sample SepL3720m_MetaG_FD_155459 | JGI IMG/M metagenome (GOLD analysis project Ga0194063, IMG submission 155459) | Anoxic zone freshwater microbial communities from boreal shield lake in IISD Experimental Lakes Area, Ontario, Canada - Sep2016-L373-20m | ecosystem: Environmental > Aquatic > Freshwater... | reverse complement strand
TTTATTTGATTTTCTCCTCTCCTTTTCAAGGAGAGGCAGGGGTGAGGTTTAATGTTTTAAAATGAAACCTCATCTAACTTCTCCTTGAAAAGGAGAAGAACCCTTGATTATTGTACCACTGGCACCACAATGCTTGTCGCATTTGTGATGGTCGTAGCGATATCCCACTGTTCTGTTATGCTATCGGCCGAAACATAAATCGCATTTTGAAGGGTATAAACACCAACTGGCAAACAACCATCGATCACGCCTCTAAGGGTGACCACCATTTCAGCACCAGCGGCCAGCGAGCCAGCATTGATACCACCAGTCGTTACCAACGCATCGGAAACACTAGTGCCATTGATCTTGGCTGAACCGATGACATATTTCATGTTGATTGGCATCACATCGTGCATCTTGATGTTTGTGATCGTCGTATTACCAAGATTTTTTATTGAAACCCTGTAGCTGACCGTATCACCAAGTTTAGCATTGTTTTGCTCGACGAAGGCCGTACCGTTCCAAACCTTTTTGTCGATAGACAAAATTCTTGATTCACAACGGACAGTAACCTTGGCCTGATCCATATCCTGTTCGACACCGTTCATATAGACTCTGGCTACATTATTTAGATACCAGCCGCACATCGTGTTTGGAATAGTTGCACTAACTTTGACACGATATCTGACAAAGACGATGTTGTCCTGACCATTTAGAATATTCGGCAAAGTAATGCCATCGGCAAATATTGCATCTGAAACTTTGGTTCCAGTCATATTGTCTTTCGTAAATACATATGTCGAACCAGGAACATAGCTCATCTGTGCAGGCAAAATATCTTTCACCGTGACATTTTGAGCCACATCGTTGCCATCATTTCTGATGCCCAGGCTATAGTTCAATTCGTCGCCGGCCATAGCAATTGCTTCATCCTGCCAAGCACTATCGCCGACATGAGCAACTTTTTTATCCATTTTTAGAGCAGCTTGACCCTTGATGTCCACCATAAAGGTGACAAATCCAGCATAATTCCAGCAACCCTTGATGTCCCCTATGTCGAGACCCGAAGAAGAAACGATACCTCCAGCAACCGGTGTACCGACTTGAGCACCATTTGGAAACCATTTGGTCGAACCAGGAACATATTCAACTCTGCCAGCAGTTGGCAAATTGATTGTTAGACCAGAATTACCAACGATATTACCGCTTACAACGGTATCTGAGATCGGCGCAGTTTGCTGTGACCATAGGTAAGAAGTCAATTTCAGAGAAGTTGATTCTGCAACAGGCAAATCGACACGCAAAGTAGTGTGATTGGCAACAGAGCCAAGAACACCATTATGATAATAAAACATGACCGCGACCCTATCGCCAATATTGGCATTGATCGGATCAGTCCAACTTTGATCAGAGAGATGTGCCCCGCGCAACATATCATAATCACCGTTGAGGTAATTAAACCGTGGCATAACCGTCTCGGCTGACTTGGCCAATTGCGTTTGCGGCGCAGCTAGCGTTCCAAAGATTGCACAAACTACAGCAAAACCAGCGATTGTCATCGCTTTCTTGACCCAACTCCAAATGTTTTTCTTTTCCATTTCGTACTCCTTTGTCCATTAATTGATCATTGACATCTGATCATTGATTTTCCCCTCTCCTTTTCAAGGAGAGGAAGGCCTGCCCGCCATGCTTCGCAAGGCGCTGCAGGCGGGGTGAGGTTTAATGCTCAAGATGAAACCTCATCTAACTTCTCCTTGAAAAGGAGAAGGACCCTTAGAAATTAGTAATTTATCAATTGCATCCTACGGATGCCATTCACCTTCTTGACCCTGCAATCTAAACTTTTTAGATTGTGTTGTCAAGTGGTGAGGTCAGCATGTTTCGCTGACCCACCGGTTCTTGCCGCTTATCGTTGTTCGATAGGCGGACCCCCGCTAGCGAAGTTGCCATGGTCCTCCTGGACCGGCAACCCCGCTGGGGGTGGTATTGGGCAGCCACCTGGCACCAAGCCACTATCACTAGGGCTGGGCATGTCGGCGGCGGACGGCGGCGGTGGTGAGGGCGGCGGGGTATTTGGGTCACAAGGACCCGTCGCCGGCTCCGTTTTACCGGAAGCCGTTCCGAACCCCAACCAGCCTGACAGCAGCACGCGCTCAGAGCGCACACTACTGGATTGAATTACCGAGATACCCACCGGCGCCGGCTGGCGGTCGATAACCGGCGGAGGCATAAATGCCGGCGCCAACCTCTTCTCCGGCTCTGGTTTGCAGATGACCATGATGGTTGATGTCACGATTATCTGCTCCTTCGGTGCCGGCGGCGGACAGACCTCTTGCGGCTTTTCGACGGGTGGTGACCACCGGAAGAGATTGCCACAAGAATCGAAATACACCAACCCATGTATTAGCTTCGCCTGCCTAGGGTAGGGGCAGGAGTAATTGATTATTACCCTCACCCGCCCATCGGCACCGAGATAGACATTATCTCCTGTAGCGCCCTGCGGCACTGTAATTGATAATGTTTCCCTGTTTGCGATTGCATTCCGACTGAAATCGGATTCTTCCCAGCTCATGAATCCCTGGGAAGCATAGACTGGCGTCAACGAACTAATGTCGTTTGTCACGGCAGTTGCTGCCATCATGGCGATTGAAAAAACCAGGATTATTAAGAATGCCCTCATCGGACACCTCCTTCTGTACGACTGGTGACGTCAATCCTTACAACGATACCGTCAGCGACGGTAATCGTGAAGGGACCCAACACAGTTTCGCCGCCATCCTGGCCGAGACGGAGGACGAATCGGACCGAAATCCGTTCTCCTACCGTCTCCTTAAAGAGGAACCTATCCTGGTTCCAAGAATAACTGCCATCAATGGCACTACCACCAGCGTCAGGGAAGCTCATCCAATTGCTCCCACTCAACCACTGTGCGCGATATGTTGAGCCAACTGGTAAACCAGTTAACTCGCATACCACCGTTGTGGGCTGAGAAGGTGTAGATGCAGTAGGTACAGGGACTGGAGCCGCCACCGTAAGTGGAAGTTCGATCCCTTTTCTCTCCCGCATTAGTGCATCCACTAGGGTAACACTGGAGGGATACGGTTTCACGAGTTTAAGACTTGGTGCCTCTCTCTCGTAATACTGTACTCGGGCGATCATCCGGCAAGCCGGCGATGCCTGAAGAAACGTTCTCCCCTCGTATGCCAACGAGATACCATCAAGATATCTTGATGGGTCAGTTAACATAAAAGTGAAGAATGATTGATCTGTTCGCGCTAGATGTTTTACGAATTTAAAAACCCACACAACCGTTGTTTCTTCTTTCGACTGGGTATGGGTTACTGATCCATCTAGCCAATGTTGACCGTAGGCGAGCAAGCTTGTGTCAATCACCAACCTGCCGTTCTCGTCCATTGACATTGCGGCATCTTCCAGAACAACTTGTAGTGTGTCTTTTCCCTTCCGTTGCTCTCCGCGGACTTTTCCTTCACCATCCATGGTGAACTGAAGTGCGCGGACGCGCTCCTGATCTATCCCCAACGGAATCAAATCGACTCGCATGTAGCGAGTCTCGGGAAAGTTTTGGGGGTCCTTGGGCGAGGACAAAAAACCACCACTATTGACGGTTTCGTCCTGTCCCTTAGGCGCAGAGGACGTCGAAGACAGGATCACCGATCCTGCCTTTACGATCTCTGTCTTTTGGGTGATTAATGACGCAGAAAGACCGCCACCACCAATACCCAGCTTCCCCAGTCCCTCACTAAACCACGACGCATTCGCCGCAGTAGAAAGTCCAAGCACGGCCAATACAGCCATGACAGTTACGATAAGATAGCGGCTATTCATTGCCGTACCCTCCTTCATTTTCTTTCGCAGTTTTTTAAAGTGCTACCTCACCTTTCGGCGGGTAGCACGAAGAGTGAGATCTTCATCGCTCATTAGTTGCCCCATGTTTCGGGGTTTCCTCAGAGTGAAGCGATTAGCCTGTGGCCAACACGTCTCACTCCGAATTATTGTTTTCATCAATCTGTATACATCTGTAATCAGTATGACGAACATTGTTCGTTTGAATCCAACCAGGAAGAGGGAGAGGTTGTCAGAAGCCGATATAGCCAGACCCACATAATTTAAGGGGTCTTCAATGCCAATCAACTCATAAGCCTGACAGCTTAATATCCCCAAATCCCAGTCAGATTCAAACAAACAAAAACCAAATCGTTCCCATTCAATCGTGAACTGAAACGCCAATTAAAAATACCAACAGACTTTATCACCTTTTTTCTTTTTTGTCAATAGTAAAAAGACAAAAAGCTTCTTTTGGATTATCAAAAGAGGTCATAGTATGACAAAGTATGACTAAAATCCATGCTACATATTAGATATGACTGAATATAGTTTGAACTTGTTCTAGAGTCATAACCTCGACTGCCTGAAGCCGGAGCGCCTTTGGCGCCTCAAGTCTTCGTAAATAGTGCAGGAGGTGCTTGCGATATTCAAGCATTCCTTTTTCTCCCTTTGCCTCAAACGCAAACGATGCATGTTTTAGAGCCGTAGTCTTTATCTCTTCCTTGCTCGGGATATGATCAGAAAAGATCCACGGGGCGCCAATTGCTGCCTGCCCTATTGCTACGCCGTCAAGATCAGAGATCCGAGTTTCGAGATCTAAAGTATTTTTGATTCCCCCGTTACCAATCACCACCAGATCATCACCAAACATCTTTTTGACTTCATAAATATTTGACCACTCTGGCGTCCCGGAAAAGCCCATTTTGTATGTTCTGGCGTGCACAGTAAGCGCGTCTATACCAGCCGTGACGAGGACTGGCGCGAATTCTAGTATCTGATTTATATTATCCCAACCAAGCCTTGTCTTCACGGAAACTGGCAAGGTAGTATTACTTTTAACGGCACGAACTATTTCCGCCGCCAACTCTGGATTTTTCAGCAAAGCCGCCCCATGATCAGAGTTGACCACTTTTCTAGCCGGACAACCCATATTGATGTCAATGCCATCGGGCTGCAAATTTTTAGTCAGCCAATCGGCGGCAAAAGCAAATTTCTCAGGATATTTCCCGAACAGCTGAACAATTATCGGCCTTTCGGCTTCTGCGAATTGCAACATTTCGAGGGTTTCATCAAAACCTTTTCTCGAAAGCCACATGCCGTCTTCTTTGTACCAATACTTTGATTTGTGATAAATCGCATCCGCTGAAACAAGCTCTGTCATCACGAGATCAGCACCGCAGGCACGACAAAGCTGACGGAAGGCGCTATCAGTATATCCCGCCATTGGTGCCAGAACTTTAATCGGCTTTTTGATCTCTCTCCAAATATTCACGACAGCCTATTTCTTGAACAGTTTATATTGATTGTTTGGAAGATCCTCGATGATCCAATCATGTGACAAAAGCTCATCTCTAATCTCATCTGATCTCGCAAAATCCTTATTTTCACGAGCTTTTCTGCGATCATCCGCTAACAAAGTTATGTCAGAAGGTGCCTCGATACCAGTGTCCTTGTCGAGATCAAGACCAAATATTTTATCAAATTTTAAGATTGTACTATATCGAGATCCAAGAGAAACCTTTTCGTCACGAGCCACTTCCCAGAGAACAGCCAGAGCACTCGGCAGATCAATATCATTTGTCAAAATACTTTCAAATCTATCAAGGTAGCTTTGATCAGCTTCGACTTTTTCAGCATTTTTAAATTCTTCCATCAAACGAACGAGACGAAGACGACTATTTTTAGCCGAATTCATCGCTTCCCAAGTGAAATTTATCTTTGAACGATAGTGTGCACCCAACAAAAAATAACGAAAATCGAGTGGCGAAAAACCTTTCGCAACGATATCTGCCAATCGATAAAAATTGTTCAAACTCTTACTCATCTTTCGTCCGTCAACCATCAACATGTCACTATGAACCCAGTGGCGCACAAACTGCTTACCACTTCGGGCTTCGGACTGAGCTATCTCATTTTCATGATGAGGAAATATATTGTCCACGCCACCAGTATGAATATCGATCGTCTCGCCAAGTTCTTCTGTGCTCATGGTCGAACATTCAAGATGCCAGCCCGGCCTACCCTTCAAGATCTTCGTGTCTGCGCCAAGCCAATCCTTGGGATCCCAATATATCTCGCCGTCAGTCTCGTCCCAAGCCTTCCACAGGGCGAAATCAGAAGGATTCTCTTTATCGTACTCATCAGAATCAATTCGTGCGCCGACCTTTATCTCGCGTTGATCAAGTTTCGAAAGCTGACCATATGTCGAAAACTTTGCCAAAGAAAAATATACTGAGCCATCGGCAGTCTGATACGCAAATCCTTTTTTTAACAAATCATCAACGAACAAAAGCATCTGCTTGATATAAAGAGTTGCTCGAGTAATTTTATTGGGACGAATGATATTTAGAGAGTCAGTATCCGATAAGAACAAATTTTCATATTTTTGTGTCAATTTCTCAAAATCAGCCTTAACCCCATCGGCCCGTTTGATTGTTTTATCATCAATATCGGTCATATTCATCACTCGATCGATACCATAACCGAAATACATCAAAGTACGCACCAAAATATCATCACAGAGATATTTCCGCAGATTTCCGATGTGAGCAGTATCGTAAACAGTTGGCCCACAAGTATAAATACTAACTCTTCTAGAATCAGCAGGGGCCAATTCTTCAATTTTTCCGCTCATAGTGTTATACAAATTCATCTTGCTCCTTGCGATGATTTTAACACAAAAAAAATATAAATTCTATTACACTAGCAACAACTGTTCACTGATGTTCCCGCCCTTTTTTTCTGTCATTCCCGCGCAGGCGGGAATCCACAAACAGTCTTTAATGGATTCCCGCCTGCGCGGGAATGACGATTGGTTGGTGAATAATTTCCATCACGCTAGCACAAAAAAACCCGGAGCGAACCCCGGGCTTTGTTTAGTCAAGCATAGTATTAAATTCATCCCCGTAACCAGTCAGGGCATCTGGGTCATCGTCAAAGTACATTTTTTCAGCAGGCATGGGTGTATCCATATCTTCGGCGGATGAATAGCTTTCCCCCTTGATTTCTTCTAGTCCTTCTCCGCAACGAGGGCAGGAACCACCGCCATCTCCCTTAAATGCACATTCAGGGCAGAAATACTTCTCTTCTTTCCCTCTCATTGGATCCTTTTATTTTAATTTTAACTTCCTCGATTTTATTTATAGGTTGCTACGAAGTCAACAGCCAGAATTAGCCATTTTTTAAAGTACTTCATTTATGTTAACCAGACTGTATAATCAAAAAATATAGGTACAAAGTATGATATCTTCACACACGATTAATATTCTCTTCTACCTTCAAGAGATCTTTTCAAAGTGACTTCATCAGCATATTCAAGATCACCACCCATCGGTAAACCACGAGCAATTCGAGTTACTTTTATGCCCAGACCAGTCTCATCAACTTTTTGTTTGACGTATGAAGCAGTTGCTTCGCCCTCAAGATTTGGATTTGTAGATAATATTATCTCAGTGACATCGCCTTGTTTGATCCGGGCAATCAATTGGTTCACTCTGATATCATCAGGACCAATACCATTAATTGGTGATATTACGCCACCGAGCACATGATAAACCCCAGGAAAACATCTTGTTTTCTCGAGAGCTACGACATCAAGCGCCTCCTCAACAACTGCAATCAAGCTGCGGTTTCTCTTATCGTCAGCGCAGACTGAGCAAATAGAGCCTTCTGAAAAATTATAACAAGATCCACACAGTGTGATACCGGGCAACAAATTCAGGACTGCCTTACCAAGATCAGAAACCTCTCTTTCTGGTTTCGACAAAAGATAAAACACCAGCCTAGCCGCTGTTTTGGGCCCAACCCCAGGTAAGCGAGAAAATTGATCGATCAAATTTTGAATATTTTCTGGCAACATATTTTTCTTTACTTTCTTCATTAACTGTCTACTGTCTACTGTCTCCTGGCTCCTGACTACTGACTTCTGCCTCCTGGCCCCCGACTTCAGGTTTCTGCCATGAAGCATATTTACATTCGGGATAACGAGAACAACCCCAAAAGGTTTTGCCGAATTTGGTTTTTCTTTCGAGCAAGTCACCTTTTTCGCACTCGGGACATTTTACTCCCGTATTGGTCGTAACAGTTTTGGTATTTTTGCAGGTTGGATAATTTTCACAGGCCAAAAACTTACCAAAACGGCCCTCTTTTAGCACCATCTTGGCGCCACACTTCTCACATTTTATCTCTTCGGCCGCTTCCAAGCTCTCTGTCTTGCCGTTTTCTAACACTACATCATTTTTCAATTCAGCTTTAGTCTCGAGCGGTTTTGAATATTTACACTTAGGGTAACCGCTACAAGCAATAAATTTCCCAAAACGACCATGTTTGATCAGCAAATCACTGCCACAATCCGGACACTGTTCACCAGTTTTTTCGATCGGCATAATATCTGTCTTTTTGATCTCACCCTGTTTTTCGACCAAATGCTCGGCAAATGGCTTGTAGAAAGCATCAATAACTTTCTGCCATTTGAGCTTGCCGTCGGCAATATCATCAAATTCATCCTCCATTTTAGCCGTGAAATCATAGTCAACAATCTCGACAAAATGTTTAACCAGCAAATCAGTAACAATCTTGCCGATATCGGTCGGTGAAAATTTCTTATTTTCAAGCTCAACATAGCCACGAGTCTTGATCGTTTCGAGAGTAGGAGCATATGTAGATGGTCTGCCAATCCCCAAACTTTCAAGTTTCTTGACCAACATTGCTTCGGTATATCGTTTTGGTGGCTCAGTAAATTTTTGATCGGCAATGACTTTTATTAGGTTCAGAATATCCGACACCTTCATCTCCGGCAACATTTGATCATCGATCTTCTCGTCGTCCGAGGCACTTTCTTCGTAGAGTTTCATAAAACCGTCGAAGGAGACCGACCGACCAGATGCTGCAAACACATATTTTTTTGCTGTATCTGTTTCGATGTCGACATCAATCACATTGTAGACTGCATCAGACATTTGTGATGCCACTGCTCTTTTCCAAACCAACTCATATAGCTTTTGCTCTCGACTATCATCCGAAACCTTCATCTTTTCAAAATGAGTCGGCCTGATCGCCTCATGAGCTTCTTGAGCTCTCTTGGTCTTCGACTGAAAATCACGCTTTCCGACAGCTAAGTACTGTTTGCCATACTTTTCCAAAATCACACTTTTGATGCTCTCAACTGCAGCCGTCGACAGATTTACCGAGTCAGTTCTCATATATGTGATATGGCCAGCCTCATATAACTTTTGTGCCAAAAGCATCGTTTGCTTTGGCGAGTAGCCAAGTTTGCGAGCTATTTCAATCTGAAGTGTTGAAGTTGTAAAAGGTGCAACTGATTTTTTGGTCGAGAGCCGTGCCTCGACTTTCTTCACTGCGTAGGTCGCACTTCCCAAATTTGATTCTATACCCCTAGCTGTTTCTTCGTCGTGGACGCCCATTTTGCCAACAGCCTTGCCATCGATTGATTTTAGTACAGCGCGAAAATTTTTTTTACTTTTTTCGAGGTCTACTGCCAAAAGCCAATATTCAACCGGATTAAATTTTTCAATTTCTCTTTCTCTCTCGACGATCAAACGAACAGCTACCGATTGCACACGACCAGCGGACAGACCACTCTTAACCTTCTTCCACAAGAAAGGCGACAACTTATAGCCCACAAGTCTATCAAGCACTCTTCTGGCCTGCTGAGCGTCAACCAGATGCTGATCAATCTCTCGACTATGTGCCAGAGCATCTTCCAGGGCCACCTTCGTGATTTCACTAAAGGTTATCCGTTTCATCTTTTTATCTTTGTTCTTTGCATCCAATACATACGCCAAATGCCAGGAAATAGCCTCTCCTTCACGATCTAAGTCAGTTGCCAGATAAACCGTCTCAGCATTTTTGTAGGCCTGTTTCAGGGCATCTATATTCTTCTTTGCCTTCGCCATCACCTGATAACTTGGTTCATAGTTATTATTAACATCGATGCCCAGTTCTTTTTGCGGCAGATCGCGAACATGACCATACGAAGCCAAGACTTTGTAATTACTGCCTAGAAATTTTTCAATGGTTTTCGATTTGGCCGGCGACTCAACGATCAGTAGATTCATAAATATCCTTTTTGCTTTTGTTCTCATCTTAAAATAACAGACTAGCCGCCGATTGTTAAGAGTACAACCTTTTCAGCGTGCGAACCAAGACAATCATTATACCAAATATTATGAATGGTCCGCCGAGATTAAGCTTGACTTTTCCACCGCCCGCCACCAATATTTCGCACCAATCCTTTCATCTCCAGATAAGTAAGCGTCGTATTGATAGCAATTATCGACAAACCCGTTTTCTCAACTATTTCATCCAATAGCTTCTCACCGCCAGATAGCACAGAAATAATCAAAACTTCATCCGCTGTCACAGGCAAAATCTTTTTGGCAACTTCATTGTCGGTCTTTTTCTTGATATTAATTTCTGACAATATATCATCACTAGAAATTACCAATTTCGCCCCCTGCTGAATCAACATATTTGTTCCCAGAGAGGATTCGTTGTCGATATTTCCCGGTACTGCAAAAACATCTCTGTTGTAATCCAGCGCACACATTGCTGTGATCAACGAGCCAGAGTCAACCGATGCTTCCACAACCAAGACTCCGAGTGATAATCCCGCAATAATTCGATTCCGAGCTGGAAAATTTTGTTTCATCGGTGGCGTACCGAGAGAATACTCGGAGATAATCGCCCCACCATTCTCAATAATTTTTTTGCCAAGTTGATAATTTGAAGAAGGATAGATCTGATCGAGACCACAACCGAGAACTGCCACAGTCTTGCCGCCATTATCGAGCGTTGTTTTGTGCGCGATCGCATCAATGCCTAACGCCAAGCCAGAAATTACAACTACCCCCTGGGTAGCCAATCCAGCGACCAATTTTTGGCAAGAGTTCAGGCCATAATCAGTATATTTCCGACTACCGACAACCCCAATTGCACTCATATCAAGTATATTTTTGCTTCCACGGATATATAGTACCGCAGGACAATCAGGCAGCTGCTTCAGTACAGGTGGATAATTTTTATCAAAAATAGTTACATAGCCGACATTTTGATCAAGAAGTTTGACCAACTCGTGGTCAGGATCAATTGTCTTCACCGTCTCGGAGATCAAACTGCGAATTTTTTCGTCGAGTGGAAGGGATGATATCTTTTCTGATTTTTGCCAAAACACAGATAATTCATGAGTGACGTTCAATATTTTTTTGATTGTCTGACTGCCAATCTTTTGATGAGCGTTCAGTGCCAATAAATATTTATCTTGATTCATCTTCCCCTCAACGAAACCTAAATAATCTTTACTTACATCGTCACGATTGTTCCTTCTTCAGATGTTCCACCATCTGTTTGAGCAATTTCGAATAAAGTACGAGGCCAATAGCCTCCATATTCCCATGCTGCTCTTTTCCTAGTATATTCCCACCACCACGAATTTCCAAATCATCGAGTGCAATATTGTAGCCGCTGCCGAGATCGGTATTTTCAGCTATTGCCGATAGACGCTTAATACTATTGTCAGTGATATTCCTTGGATGCAGGAAAAGAGCGTATGACTTGCGTTCGCTTCTGCCAACCCTTCCCCTGATCTGATACATTTGCGACAAACCAAATCGATCGGCATCTTCAATAATAATCGTATTAACGTTTGGCAGATCAAGCCCATTTTCAATGATAGTCGAGCAGACCAAAATATCTATTTTCCCCTGCGCAAAAGAGTACATCGTATCTGATAGCTTTTGCTCATCCATCTGGCCATGGCCAAGTGCAACAACTGCGTCGGGGAACATTTTTTGAATCTTGTTTTTTGTACTCTGAATAGTCGACACTCGATTGTGTAAATAATATGCTTGACCATTGCGCTGCAATTCTCTCGCAAGATAAGTCCGTATTTTTTCATCATCGTAGAGACTAACCTCAGTTTGAATGGTCTGTCTGCCGATCGGCGGATTGCTAACCTGAGATATATCCTTTATGCCGGACAAGGACATAAAAAGAGTGCGTGGAATTGGTGTCGCCGTCAAGGTCAGCACATCAATATCTTTCTTAATAATCTTAATCTTCTCTTTTTGTTTAACACCAAATTTTTGTTCTTCGTCGATAATCAAAAGCCCGAGGTTTTTAAATTTCACTGCTGCCGATAGAATAGAATGAGTCCCGATAATCACATCGACACTGCCAACTGCAATATTTTTTTTAATTATTTCCTGATCGGACGAACTGACAAACCGGCTAATATGCTCAATGTTAATCGGCATTTCTTTGCAACGATTCGTAAGATTCGCAAAATGTTGTTGTGCTAAAATTGTCGTCGGCACCAAGATCGCAACCTGATAGCCATTTGCCACCGCTTGAATCATAGCGCGAATTGCTATCTCTGTTTTACCGTAACCAACATCCCCACAAATTAGTCGATCCATCAATTTCTTGTTTGACAAATCACCCAACACTTCTGCGATAGCTTTTTCCTGATCAGGTGTCTCTGTGTATTGAAAAGTTTTTCGAACTTCTTCGTTCCATTTTTCATCAATTTTATACGGTTTCTTTTCGACAATTTCTCTCTTCGCATATATATTTAGCAACTCTTTGGCAACCAACAAAATATTTTCATATATCTTATGATAATTTTTCTTCCAAGTTACAGAGCCAAGCTTTGATAATTTCGGTTTGCGCTTGCCAACACCAATATACAAAGACAATCTGTCAGCCAAAGTAATTGGCACGCTGAGTCGATCGTCATTGAGATATATTATATTGATGTATCGGATTTCCTCCCCTTCAACTATTTTAACCTCAAGCGAATGGAAAAGCCCGATACCGCAATCTTCGTGAACAACATAATCACCCGGCCTCAACTGCGAACCGTCTGTCAGAGAAAGATAGTTTTTATTTATTTCTATCTCGGGTACCGGAATCTTTTTTTCAGAATCAATGATAAAAATATTTTCAACAACATCACCAAAATAATCAATCCAAACTAAAGATTTAATATTGACTGGCCAAAGCACAATACGGTCAGCAATCTTTGCATACTCCCCGCTTCGAACATCGACAGTACTAACCCGTTCATAGCCAAAATTATCCAAATTATTCAATAATTCGCTTAGAGTATGATTTATTCCTACTTTTATTACGATCTTTTCCACAATGCTCTTGATTAATTTGGCTTTTTACTATTAACTAAATATGTTACATTGCAATCTACAAACTTAGCGTTTGCCCCTCCTTTCGCTTTGTTTGTAGATAGCACATGAACGAAAAGAGTGTTCTTCCATTGGTAGAACACTCTTTTCTGTTATCAATAGGCCATTGACTATTTCTCTATTTCGACGCCCATGCTTCTAGCAGTACCAGCAATAACTTTCTTTGCTGCTTCGATATCATTGGCATTTAGATCTTCCATTTTGGTTGATGCAATCTCTTCGAGCTGAGCTTGGGTTAGTTTTTTGGCTAATTTATTTTTCTTAGCATTACTGGAACCTTTATCAACTCCGAGAGCTTTGATGATCAAGACGGCCGCCGGTGGTTGCTTGGTAATAAAGGAGTATGTCCTGTCTTCGTAAACAGTAATTTCTACAGGAATAATCGTATCCCCTTTATCTCTTGTCTTTTCGTTGAAGGCTTGGCAGAACTCCATGATATTCAAACCATGTTGACCAAGAGCCGGACCAACTGGAGGCGCAGGATTGGCCTTGCCCGCCGGACACTGTAATTTTATAATCGTTTTAATTGCTTTAGCCATCTTTACTCCTTGCGACTATTTGATCATTTGATCAACTAGTCTTTTATTCATTATATTTATTATCAAACTGTTTATTATCAATCTGCTTTGCTATCAATCTGTGTCGATCTGCCCCAAAGGGGACCCTTCGGGTTAATCTGTGTGCCCTAAACTTTTGCAATCTGCAAGAAGTCCAAATTGACAGGTGTTTCACGACCAAACATATTAACCAAGACTTTAACTTTACCCTTATCCTGATCAACATCTTCTACTTTGCCCTCAAAGCCTTTGAGCGCACCATCGTTAATCTTGACGAGGTCACCGAGGTTAAGGTCAACCTTGTATTTCGGATCTTCGACGCCCATACGCTTCTTGATGCGATCGATCTCTTCCTTTGACATTGGTGTAGGTCGAACCCCAAAACCGATAAAACCAGTTACATTTGGAGTATTTCTAACCACATACCAAGAGTCATCCGTTACTTCCATGTCCACCAAGACATAGCCAGGAAATATTTTCTTTTCAATAATCTTGCGTTTACCGTTTTTGACCTCAATCTGTTTCTCTTTCGGCACGATAACATCAAAAATTTTGTCTTCCATTCCCATAGATTCAATTCTTTGTCTTAGGGAATCAACAACCTGTTCTTCGTAGCCAGAGTAAGTGTGGATAACATACCAACTACGCTCACCGGATTGTTTTAGAGTTAGAAATTTTCTTGGCTCGGCAGTGTCAACTAACTCGTCAACAACAATCTCAGCCTGAATCTCTACTTCTTTTTTATCTTCTTTTTTCATTGATTTAACCCCTTATCTAGTTTCCACAAAATATTGAATCAGCTTGGACAAACCCAAATCAACTAATCCGGTCACAGCCACGGCAATTGTTGCTGAAATTACAACAATCACAGTGTGATTTAATACCTCTTGCCGTGTTGGCCAACTAACTTTTTTTAACTCATTCCAAACGCCAGAAAAATACCGCGCAAGAAAATTATTTTTCATAGTTAATATTTTTGACCTTGGCGACAGTGTATTGCTGTCTATGGCCAAATCTTCGTTTATATCGAACTTTCGACTTAAACTTTTCCACTAATACTTTTTTATCTTTGATATTTTCAATTAACTCAAGCTCAACAAAAGCTTTGTCGACATATGGTGTACCAACTTTGACATTATCTCCATCCTCGATCAACAAAACCTCAGAAACCTTCAAAATATTTTCTTCGGACTCGATCTTGTCAATTTTGAATTCTAAATCTTGCTCGATCCGGTACTGAACACCTTTGATTTCAATTACTGCAAACATTATATCTCCTAATCTAAAAAAGACCAGCGGTCTTATGTACTGATATTATCAACAAGTGCTGATGATGTCAAGGGAAGCAACACAGCATTAAGCTAGTAAGCTTATAAGTGTTTAAGCTAATAAGCAAAAATTGTGACCATGGATTACTTTGCTTGTCTGCCAGTATACGGACCACAGGCTCCTCGACACAAAGCGCCCCCTTCTGCATTCCCAGCATCTTTCTTCGTTGCACCCTCCTTTTGTCATTCCTGCGCAGGCAGGAATCTTAATTAATAATGTCGTTGTATAAATCTGTCCAGTCAGGATTGTTTTTGTTAATCAAATTCTCCTTCCATTCTCTTTTCCATCTTTTCATTTGCTTCTCTCTTAAAATTGCACTTTTAATATCGGACGTTTCTTCGTAATATACCAATCTGCCAACAAAATATTTATCAGTAAAACCTTCGTAAAGATGATTTTTATGTTCATAAACTCTTTTTTCAAGGTTGCTAGTGACTCCGATATACAAAACCCCATTCTTCTTACTTGCTAGTATGTAAACGTAATACATATGGATTAAGATTCCTGCCTTCGCAGGAATGACAGATTAAGGTATGAGTGATAACAATGGAAAATTATAGACAAAAAATTAAAAACTTATTTTCTTGTGACGGATGAAAACACTTTGTATAATACCAAGGGCAAAAAGAGTCACAGCCATGGAAGTACCACCGTAGCTAAACAATGGCAACGGGATGCCAGTCACTGGCAATAAGCCGATATTCATACCGATATTGACTACGGTCTGAAAAAATAAACCGATACCGATGCCAAAACAGATCAGCATACCAAAATTATCGCGAGAACCCTCTCCTACCGTCAGGATGCGAAAAAACATCAGCCCGTACAAGCCGATAAGAAAGAAAATCCCAACAAAACCAAAACTTTCAGCCGCACCTGCAAAAATAAAATCAGTCTGTGGTTCTGGCAAAAAACGAAGTTGGCTTTGAGTTCCTCGACCCAGCCCTTTGCCAAATATTGACCCAGAACCAATCGTGATCTGCGATTGTTTCACATTGTAACCTCGTCCGAGCGGATCTGAACTTGGATTTAAAAAAACTGTGATACGACTGCGCTGGTAGTCATAAAGCAGCAACTTAAACGGCCCAACTTTCTGATAGGCCAAAGTCCCAACTGCCAGAGTTCCCAGAATAGCCAAAAATATTACAAGCTTCTGTCCGCGATTCGGTCTTGATACAAACAAAACAGCAAAATACATCACCAAAAGCACCATAGCCGTGCCCATATCTGGTTCACGAATTATCAAAGCTAGGGGCGGCAAAATGATAAGAACTGATACAAATATATTTTTCCAAGTGATCTTGGCGATCTTGTCAGAAAAATATCCAGCTAGAGCAAACAAAACAAACAATTTTGAGATTTCCGAGGGCTGTAAATTGAAAAACTTTAGATCAAACCAGTTTCTAGAGCCATTTATAACGACACCAAAAAATTCAATCAGAACCAGCAAAACTATTGAGATCGCATAAAAAACCCAAGCCGTTGTCTTGAAAAACCTATAATCCACAAAGTATGCGACAACCATAAAGCAAAGGCCAACTATCGCAAACACTGCCTGTCTCAAGGCGAGACTAGAATCATCGCGAATAGCAAGTAATCCATATATTAGAACGACCGACGATACAATTAACAGAATCGGGACGAAGAGTAAGAGCCAATCAAATGTTTCAATTTTTTTAGACATCCGCCTTGTCAATCGAAACAACAATCTTTTCAGCGTCGATGACAAATTCGGTCCCCGATTCGATCACTGTTTCAACCTTTAAAATATTGACCGCCAAGATTTCTTTACTGATTATATTCTGCATTTCAGCGATCATATCCATCATGATGCTGGAAGCACTCCACCACGATAATGTAATTCTATCTTCAACCTGAAGACCAGAGTTTTTGCGCAAAGCCTGAATATTTCTAACTAATTCTCTCGCCATACCTTCAATTTTTAACTCAGGAGTAATGACAGTATCTATCCCTATTTCGGCGTTCGGAGCATAAGAAACTTTTTTTATATTGACTTCTTCGGCAATAATTTCCTCAAATTGTGAAGGCAATTGTTCCGCACCGTAAGTCAACTTAGCTAATGGCTGCCTCACTTTGATACCTGCCGAAGCACGCGCTGACAGACCCGATTCTACTATACCTCGAGCCGTCGTCATACTTCGTAATACTGCATTATCTAGATGATCGGCTTTCGGAAAAGCCTCCATATGGACTGAACCAGTGTCAGATAAGCCAGACCACATTTTTTCAGCATACATTGGAGCAAAAGGCGCAATCAATTTCGACAAACAAACCAAAACATCATATAAAGTTTGATATGCTGAAACTTTGTCATTATCATTTTCACTCTTCCAGAAACGACGGCGAGAGCGTCGAACATACCAAGTCGATAATTCATTCACAAAACTCATTATCTCATTGCTCGCTTTGTATGGATCATAGTCATCAAGTGCATCAGTCACTGCATATACCGTTTTTGACAACAACGAAGTTATCCAAATATCCAATACATTTTCACTCTTGCCATTATCTTTTGGAGAGAAATTATCAATCGATGCATAGGTCATGAAAAACGAATAAACATTCCAGAGTGTCATAAACATGTTACGAGAAACACTAAGGACCTCTTTTTCGTTAAATATCTTTGGCTCTCCTGGCTGATTGACCGAAAAGAAAAAGAAACGGATAACATCTGCGCCGTATTTTGCAAACGCTTCATCGGGTACGACAATATTACCCTTTGATTTACTCATCTTCTTGCCAAATTGATCTAGCACATGACCATGAGAAATCACATTTTTATATGGTGTAACACCTTTTACCAAAGTCGAAATTGCCAAAAGAGTATAAAACCAACCACGGGTTTGATCGACAGCCTCGCAAATAAAATCAGCTGGAAATTGCTCTTGGGCTAATTCTTGATTTTCAAATGGAGCATGATATTGTGCGAAGGGCATCGCCCCAGAATCAAGCCAAACATCCATCACCTCTGGAGTTCGTCTCATCTTGCCGCCACAGCTACAGTCAAACATGACTTCGTCAATCTCAGGTTTATGCGGTTCAACATTTTCGACCTCTGTCAAAGAACCAACTACTTTATATTTTTCGCAATTGTCACACTCCCAGACAGGCAATGGTGTCCCCCAATATCGATCTCTCGAGATCGCCCAGTCATTGACATTTTCCAGCCAATTGCCGAAACGACCCTCTTTTAGATATTTTGGATTCCAAAAAATGTTTTTATTGTTTGCAATTAGCTCTTCTCGAACTTTAGTCACAGCGATAAACCAAGAGTCTTTCGCAAAATACAAAAGGGGTGATTCACAACGCCAACAAAACGGATAGTCATGTTCGTACAGCTCAGTTTTAAATAGAATCCCCCGAGACTGCAAATCTTCTTTGATCTCTTTGTCAGCTGATTTTACAAATTTACCAAGACCGGCTCCCGCTAGCTCCATACCCTTCTCATCAACTGTCTTCAGGACTTTAATATCATTTTGCTTGTAACCTTCCAGATAATCATCTTCGCCAAAAGCAGGAGCAATGTGCACAATGCCCGTGCCGTCAACTTCAGTCACAAAACCAGCCAAAATAATTTTATAAATCTTGCTCCCAGCCTCAGAAAATTGTTCCCCATCCGGGTAAATCGGTTCATAATCCTTGCCATCGGTAGAATATTTAGCGGCTAATTCTTCGCCAGTAAGTTCTTCGATGATTTTATAACTGTCACCAAACAATTTATCAACTCTACTCTTCGCGAGGATATATTCTTCCTTATCTGCACCCGCTTGACTCTTAAATCCTACACGGCAATACTTTATAGCAGGATTGATTGCCAGTGCCGCGTTGCCAGCCAAAGTCCAAGGTGTAGTTGTCCACACCAGAAAATAAGCATCTGTGCGAGCAGACTTTATCTTAATATATATAGATTCATCCTTGACCAATTTGTAGCCTTGCGCCACTTCGTGCGACGATAAACCAGTACCACAACGCGGGCAATATGGCACAACCTTGTGTCCTTTGTAGAGCATCCCTTTTTTGTCAATCTCAGCTATTAACGACCAGACTGATTCAATATACTTTGGATCGTAAGTGACATACGGATCCTCCATATCTACCCAGTAGGCCATGCGTTCAGTTAGTTTCTCCCACTCACCCTTATATTTCCAAACTGACTCACGACAAAGTTTATTAAATTTCTCAATCGAGGCTTTTTTGTCTCCCTCAACAATATTTTCGATCTGACCCTTGCCAGAAATCCCCAACTCTTTTTCGACCTGCAGTTCAACTGGCAAACCATGAGTATCCCAGCCGGCTTTACGACGCACCAAAAAGCCTTGCATTGTCTTGTAACGAGCAAATAAATCTTTAAAGGAACGACCAAGAACATGATGAATGCCAGGCATACCGTTCGCCGTCGGCGGACCTTCATAGAAGACGAAGTTTCCATTTGAAGCTTTTTTCTCCAATGTTTTCTTAAATGTATTGTCTTTACGCCAAAAATTAAGCATTTGAAGCTCGGCAGCTGGCAAATCTAACTTTGGATCAACTTTTTTAAATCGCATAATATAATGACTATATCAAAAATTTCCAATACTCTCAAACATCGAGGCAGGAACACTATCCAATATCAAGAACTTTCTTCTTGTTATTGTGACCAATAATTATTTTGATCAGTGATTTGGGGCGATCAAAATACTCCGAAGCCAGCTCGATCAATTCTGCATTCGCTTCGTTATCAACAGGTTTTGATCGCAGATAAGCAACAAACTCGCCATTATCACAGTGAGAGAAATCCTGTTTGGATGAATTCGCGTGAACAGTCACAGTAATTTTCATATTTGGATTAAATTAGCCAACTAAGCAGCGTCCAAGGCCTGATTGACTAATTCATCAGCACGCTTGTTTTGCTCTCTCGGGATGTGAACGAAAGAGACTTCTGGTTCTATTTGATTTAAAAGTCCTCTGGCCTTCATCACTAGATCGGAAATATGCTGCTGTTTGATCTTGTAACGACCGCACATTTGTTCGACGACAAGTTTACTGTCTAGTTTGCACAAAATTTTATCAACAGTGTTATTCTGGCAGTACTGCACGGCATAGTCCAAAGCTTCTATAATTGCACCATACTCTGCCTCATTGTTGGTTGCAGTACCAATACATTTTTTGAATGCATGAATTTCACGATCTATATCATCGTACACAACACCACCAATCGCTGCCGGCCCAGGATTTCCTCTAGACCCACCATCAGTAAAAATAGTAATCATATCTATTCCAAAAATTAATGCTATTTGAATGATCAATGGTCAAGTGTCAATGTTCAATTAATGATCAAGTTGATAATTACTTAATTACTTAATTACTTAAATACTTAAATGATAATTGATAATTGATACTTGATCATTCCGCAAAATGACTAAATGAATAAATGACTAAATAGCTGGCTCTGGCCAGCTTAGCTTCCCAGCCCTACCTTCTTTTTTATCTCAGCAATATTTGATCTCGCTTCAGCTTCAATCTTTGTCGCACCCTGTGCCAATATTTGATGAATTTTCGCTGGATCCTGAATAATTCGCTCATATCGCTCACGAATCGGTTTCAAGCAAGCTATGATTGCCTCAGCGAGCGCTTCCTTGAACTCACCATAACCTTTACCGACAAACTCTGATTCGATCTCTGCAATGGTTTTTCCAGTCGCTTCAGCAAAAATTTCCAGCAAATTGGACATCGCCGGCTTATCTGCACCAGATTTTATCTCATTCCCCGAGTCAGTCACAGCCCTTTTCACCTTATTGCGAATCACCTCGTCAGTATCATCAAGTGAGATGAAGTTCAGGGGTGAATCAGCTGATTTGCTCATTTTTTTACTCGGGTCATCAAGCCCCATCACGCGCGCACCGCTCTGACTAATTATCGGCTCTGGAACTACAAATGATGAGCCATATTTCGAATTAAATCTCTCGGCCAGATCTCTAGTCAGTTCTAGGTGCTGCTTCTGATCATCGCCAACTGGCACATGAGTCGCCTTGTAAAGCAAAATGTCGGCCGCCATCAGCGTGGGATAATTGAAAAGGCCAGCTCCGATCATTGTATTTTCATACTTTGATGACTTTTCTTTGTATTGAGTCATCCGCTCGAGTTGCCCCATTCCTGTCATTGTATTCAATATCCACATCAGCTCCGTATGTTCTGGCCTATCGGACTGAACGAATAAAATAGACTTTTCTGGATCGATGCCCATCGCCAAAAGCCAAGCCGCAATCTTGGTGATATTTTGCTTCAAAACCGCAGGTTCTTGCGGTACAGTGATGGCGTGCATATCGACAATGCAATAAATCATTTTATCGGTATCATTTTGCAGTTTTACCCATTGCTTCAAAGCACCAAAGTAGTTACCGATATGCAACACTCCGGTTGGCTGAACACCAGAAAAAATTGTTTTCATCTTTGTCCTTTTGTTTGTTCGTCATTCGAAATCACTCTATCATTCTGAAACGAGAGCTTCAAGTTTCAAAATAACAAAATAAATTACACTCATCATACTACAAAAAATTACGGTTGTTAACCATACTTAATTTTACAAACTGAAGTTTGAGCTACGAATTGCTTATCTGTAAATCTGTACAATCTGTAATCTGTGCTGGCCTGAATTTTATGTTCTGTAAATCCGTAAGATCTGTAATCTGTATTGTATCTCTAGATACTGAGACTTCTCGCGGTTACGCTTGACCTGATTGAAGTAAAAGCCCTTTCGGCATCCAACTTTTTATTATAATCCTTGGATTTGACCTGTATTTCAAAATTGAGATAGCTCTGTTTCGTTCCAGCTAGTATATTAGCATCTTTATTGTGACCCGACCAAGAACCCATTGCAACAGTATTGTCGCTCGATAAAATCTTTGATGGTGGGATATTACAAATTTCACTAACAGGCTTGTCGCCACTTGTGGCATTTCCCTGGCCAAACAACAGATCGTCACCTACAATTTTATAGAGTGAATATCTGAAAGTGTTGCCAGCTGTTTTTGAAAAAAAGTACAAAGTGTCTACTCCCGTATTTAATGTAAAATCCCCAGAACTAATCACTTGCGGCGACGCACCACATTTTAATGAGACAAAACCATTTTTAAAATTATTAGAACCTACAGTGATCGGAGCATTGGCAGCTCGAAAATCAGCTGTAATTGACTCGGCGACTTTGGCAGCGTCCTGCGAAGTCGTCCGAACTTCAGAAAGCAAAGTTATATAGCCGACAGACTGGGCCACCACGACATTTGCCACCAGTGCAACCATGGCGAAAATAGCTGTCGAAATCAAGATCTCGATGAGAGTAAAAGCACGATTGGTTATTAATTGTTTATTATTCATAATTTTAATTTCTAAATTACTAAATCATTTTGACATTGGACATTTTAAAAATTGATTGGGAAATTAGTAATTGGTAATTTGGTAATTCCCTTAATAGTTTGTTCTCCAGTTGGTCAAAATCTCCTTTATTTCGATCTGATTGTCTTTGCCCCACTTTACGGTTACAGTCGCCAAAAAGGCATTGGCATTCTTTATCTTATCGCTCTCTGTAATATTTGAATCCATTTCGGGCAACAAACTTCCGACTTTATCAATCTTCACTTGACGTAAATAATTAAATTGTGGCTGATCAGCCGTATTGATCTTTTCAAAAAATGTATTGTCTGTCTTTTTTGTTAATTTATCTGCCTCAAAATTGTAATACAATATCGTCGATGCAGGTTTAAGCAAATCCGTCATTTTATTGTTTGTGTCGTTCGGCACACTATCCCACTCTGTGGCGGCACTTCCATCAATCCAGTTTGTGTCGCGCATCAGCCGCACCTTCTCCAAGGCATCTTGAGCAAGAAAAGTCGCTTTAATTCGCTGACGATTGCCCTCAGCCGCATTTAGCGACATCTTGCCAATGCCGACGATCGCCACCAATACTGCCACGATGATCATGCTACCGATCAGGACTTCGATGATACCGAAGGCTTTTTTCTTTGATTTTAAGATTGTATTCAATTTCATGATAGTTTATTTATAACTCATTCTTTTGCATGGTGTTTCGTAGATCAAACTTTAGTTTGAATTTCCAAGCCAAAGCTTGAGCTACGAAGATGACGTAGACCACCCTTTAGGGTGTGCTCTGCTTCAATCCTACATTAAATTTTGCATTATCCGACAATACCGAACTATCGGCTTGCACTCTTCCAGTCCCCGCAAGTGCAAACCTCCAAATCTCATTTGAATTACGCATAATACTAAAGTCTTGCGCAGAAGAAACCACTTTGTCAAATTGACAAGACATCGAAAAATCCGTTGGGCATTTTAGATCCAAAGCAGTGTCAGTGTTAAATACAAATTGATCATAGGTACTGCCATCTTTTTCAAGTACAACTTTTTGAATCATATTATCAGTATCGATTGTCACTTGATCGGTCAAACAATTCAAATCATTGGATTTATATAATCTAGCGGCAGGCACAACACCTCCACCAGCATCAGGTGTTAGATTATCAAACCTCACTCCGTAGCATTTCACGCTACTATCAGCAGGATTTTTCGAAAGTGTATACGCCTGATTTATCAATTCTTTGACTTCGTCTGACTTCTGACGAAACGCTACATCTTTGCCAAACTGACTATATGCAGGTATGCCAATCCCTGCCATCAATCCGATGATAGCAATCACAACCAAAAGTTCAATTAGGGTATAAGCTTTTTGCATAACGATATGGTATTCGTCTGTAATTATTGACAAGTCGCAGTCTTCCAAAGAGGAAGATTATCAAGCGGAACACTGTTCGGCTGTCCAGCATAGTAACACTTACCATTTGGCGAATTTCCCCCAGAGCCAGTCTCCAGAACTGTAAACAATAGATATGTAGTATAAAAGGTAGAAGACATCGGTTTATATATATATTTAAGCTTCCAGTCGTTAGATGTTGCGTTTTTATCTCTTTGGTCGACTGGAACGGGGCTTAAGTATTTAGACAAAGAATCGTACAATGTGTGGTCTGTACCATTAGAACCCAGAGTTTTTTCTCCCTGAATATACTGATATTCACCAACGCCAGTGCCATAAAAATCTCCTGCCGAAATAGTATCTAATTTGGGATAAGTCCCGTTTGCCTGTTTGTACATCTCTAACGCTGTGGAGATCTGATCGATATCAGCCTTGCGAGTATTATCTCGCACCTTTGCCTGTGCACCCGAAGCACTGTATACCACAATGCCGGCCAAGATACCGATGATGGCAATCACGATCATTAGTTCGATAAGCGTAAAAGCCCGTTTGTATAAATTCATAACCCTCCCCGATAATAATTACTAATATTATATCACAATCAGTTGGTATAAATACAACAAACCGAAACTTTGGCTACGAGCCCACGTAGATCAAGCTTTAGCTTGCTAGGCGGCACACGGTGAGCCGTAATCGACAATCCGTAGATCAAGCTTCAGCTTGTTTGCCTAAAAATCATCAGAAAACGCTTTAAAATCAACTACCGGATACTTTTCAAAACTATCGTTCATATATTCTTTACCCTTTTTCCTGACCCACTCGTCGTAACTGGAAAATTCATAGCTAAATTCCTTTGCAATCCCATGCTTGATTGGGTTTTGATGAATATAATTCAAATGTTTGAAAAAGTCTTCTTCGTCACGAATCACATGGTCGTAATAATTCCACCATATTTTACGATCAATTACAAAATCAGCTTTGTTGATCGACCGCGAGCTCGCGCCGTTTAACTCGGCAATAAACTTTTTAAGTGTCGATGCGTCTTTGACCTTTAACAATACATGGTAGTGATTGTGTAATATTGCATAAGCCAGTAGAGAATAATCGAACTTCTTGGTTTTTTCTTTGATAATATTCAGAAGCAAAGATTTATATTTGTCTGGCTGCAAAAACCACTGCGCATCGACGCATCTACTGGTTATGAAATAAATCGAATTATCATGGATGATGTGCTTAGGACGATTGGTAAAAGTTGGTTTATATTTCGGCTGCATGGATTAATTTTATCACAAACAAACTAAAGTTTGAGCTACATTTTCCCCGCAGCTCAAGCTTTAGCGTGCTGGGCGGCACACGGTGAACCGTGGTCTACCAGAGCGTACCGCACGCTTTAGCGTGTTTACAACAGCCTGAAGGCTGGGCTACGATCCGTATCTCACGCTTTAGCGTGCAATTAGAACATCGTATATCCCAAATACAAACCAACAATATAATTTCCCACAAGCAAAGAGATGAAGATAGCCAGCACGAGGAATGGCGCGAAGGGCACAGAGTCCTGCATCGACTTTCTCTTTAGACCCATCATAATCAGCCCGATAACGCTACCGAGCACAAAAGCCATTAACAATCCCAGCAAGATAACGCCAGATCCAAGCAAAAAACCCATAATGATGCCGATTTTGATATCACCAGATCCCATCCACTTGCCCTTTGATACCGTCACGATCGCTCCGAGAAATCCGCCGCCGATCAGACCACCTAGCAACATCTGCCAAACGTCAAAGCCGCCGGCCAAAAAACCAAACACTGAGAGTCCAAGAGCGATCCAAATAAATATTTCTGGTACCTCCTCAGTCTTGATATCATGAATAACAGCCACCATCAAGATGGAAAATATGGCTGCATAGTAAAAAGTTGCAACATTTAATCCGAAAAAGTAATACAGGAGTACAAATACGGCGCCTGTGGATAACTCAACGACAGGATACTGCCACGAAATCGGTTTATTACAATATCTACACCTCGTTTTCAGAATAAAAAAAGATAATACTGGTATCAAGTCGTACCACACCAGCTTCGTCTTGCAGTTTGGGCACTCTGAACGGCCAGTCAAGACCGACGCCAGATCATCAGTTCGCAAGACCAGAACATTTATAAAAGACCCGATAATTAGACCAAAAAGTGCAAATAGGATTAGATTTAATGTCATATAATTATTATATCAAAACAAATCATTTTCTACATTTCTAAATTAAAAAAGCGGAAGTCGCAACTTCCGCTTTTTTTGTAGCATTTAATTGGCTACACAACTTGTTGCGGTACATTTAATACCACCAGTGCTGCCAATAGTAATCGAAACTATTGCACCAGAGTTAATATTCATCGCAGATGGCTTGTTAAGATTATTTTTAAACAAAGCAGAATCTGGCCATGAACCAGTTATGGTAGTGCTTGGTGCCAATGTACCAGTAGAGTTTTTAACACAGACTGAAGTACCAGCGGCTGGATAAATAGTCATAGGTCTTAGATACTCACCCGCGGCCAAACATTGTTGAGCCAGCTTTACAGCATTATCCAAATTAGCCGCATCGGTGGTATTTTTAGCTTTGGTTGATGCCCCAGCTGACGAATAAATCACTACACCTGCCAAGATGCCGATGATGGCGATGACAATCAAAAGCTCGATCAAGGTAAAACCCTTTTTAATTCCTTTTAACATATTCCCTCCTAATTATAATTCGGTTTATTGTTACTTCTCGATTCGCGGACTCACTCGAAGAATAAAATGCTTACGATAAAGAATTTATTGTACGAGCCTGTCGAGAACCGACCACTTATTTTACTTCCCTTTTAATTTGCTTGCTCTCTGATCGACCAGCCAGAGAAGCAAAATATCTATAATAATATTATATATTCTATTACCACATCAGTGCAAGAGCACAGATGAAATTTCTAAATTTCCAATTTCTCAATCAAACGATCAACCAAATAAATAATCTTGATTACGCTCCCGCGCTGCCGGCAATACTGTATATGGGCAACAAGATAGAAAAGACGAGAAACGCCACCGCAGCACCGATGATAACCAAGACGACAGGCTCTACGAGAGTACTAATAATCTTGATATTCTCCTCTGAATTCTCTTCGTAATAAATGGCTACTTTATCTAAGATCTTGCCAAGCTCACCCGTTTCTTCACCAACAGACATCATCTGTGACAAAAGTACTGGAAAAACAGGGTCCTTGGACATCTGCACAGATAGCGGCACACCTTTTTCGACTTGTTGCGACGCAAGCACGATCGCCTCTTCGTAAATAACATTGTTCATAATAGTCGCACCGATCTTCAAAGCATCTAACAGAGGTACGCCAGCCTCAATCAGCATCGCCATCACTCGAGAGAACCTTGTCATCGCTACATTTTCCGTCATCTGACGAAGTCCTGGCATCTCGAGCTCAAACCTATTCCACCACCTAGCCCCAGACTCAGACGAGAGCCAGAAACGAACCAAAAGAAATATAACCAATAGACCAAGAATCACTACCCACCAATACGAAGCCATAAAGCCGGACATCGCCAGCAAGATCTGAGTTGAGATCGGCAAAGCCTTGCCAGACTGTTCGAAAACGGTCGCTAACTTTGGCACGACCGATGCCATCATATAAGTACCAATCAGGAGCATAACGATCAAGATAAAGGCAGGATAGTAAAGTGCACCACGAACCTTGGACATAAAGTTGTGATCAGCCTCGAGTTTCTTGGATAACTGATCAAGTACCACATCAAGCTTACCAGTGCTTTCACCAGAAGCAACGATGCTGATATAAAGTCGATCAAAAACATCCGGATGTTTTGCGAGTGCGCCAGAAAGATTGAAACCTTCTTCCAGGTCCTTATAGACTTCCAGAAAAATACTCTTTAGATATGGTTTTGCCGCCTGAGCTGCCAACATACTGATTGCTTTGGTCAGAGAGATACCAGAAGACAACATCGTTGCCAACTGACGAGAGAATACGGCTTTTTCCTTGACAGAGACAGTCGGCTTGAACCAATTGTCGACTTTCAATATCTTGTGCTCGAGCATCATATTGACCGGCACTAGATTGTGTCGTATTAATACACTCTCAGCGAGAGACTGATTTTCAGCGCTGACTGAGCCAGTAACTATTTCACCCTGCTCGTTTTTTGCTTTGTATAAAAACTTTGTCATAACTATCCTCCATGGTTTCATCTATTATTATATGACCATTTGGAAACCAATGCAATAAAACAAATTTAATCATTTGGTCATTTACTCATTTTTCAATTCAATTTTCAAATGATTAAATATCTAAATCAATGGCTAAATGGATAAATAATCAAATGAATAGATAATACACTAACTAAATGATTAATTGATTAAATGATTAAATCTCCCTAGTACACCATCATCTTGAACGCTTTGGGGTCGAGTGAATAATTCAAAGCATCCTCGAGAGTGATATCACCTCGTGAAACATACTCGGCCAGAACTTTATCCAGACTAATCATACCTTCGGCCGCGGAAGTCTGAATGATATTTGGAATCTGGAAATTCTTGCCTTCACGAATCAAGCTCTTAACGGCTGTATTTGCCATCATTATCTCCGCTGCAAGTACTCGACCACCATTTATCTTCGGGATCAGACGCTGCGAAACAACCCCGAGCAAGACAGAAGCCAATTGCGAGGCAACCTGCTGTTGTAGATGAGGCGGGAATATATTGATAATACGGTCAGCTGTTTGCGCTGAAGAGTTGGTGTGCAAAGTGGTGAAGACCAAGTGGCCAGTCTCAGCCAGGTTCAGTGCAGCCTCAACAGTCTCAAGATCGCGCATCTCACCGACCATGACGACATCTGGATCTTCGCGCATCGCAGATCGCAAGGCTCGAGAAAATGTTTCCGTATCAGAACCAACTTCACGCTGGGAGATGACGCTTTGTTTATTTTCAAAAACATATTCGATCGGATCTTCAATCGTAATGATATGCTTGCGCTTTTCGCTATTGATCTTGTCAATCATAGCCGCCAAGGTTGTGGATTTACCTGAGCCGGTAGGGCCAGTAATAATCACAAAACCCTGATTATGCTCGGTGAATTTCTCCAAGATAGGTGGCAAACCGAGATCGCCAAACTGGCGAATTTCTTTCGGAATAATACGCAAAGAAGCAGCTACTGTCCCCTTTTGATAGTAGATGTTAGCACGAAATCTCATCGCCTTGTAACCAAACGAAAAATCGACATCCTTGCTGCGCTTCAGACGGATGAGCAACTCAGGCGGAGTGAAGGAACCAACAATTTTCTCAGCTCCAGCGAGGTCAACATCAGGAGAGTCTGGTATCGACATCAAATTGCCGTCAATACGGACGGTTATTGGTAGGCCGACAGAGACATGAATATCAGAAGCATTATGCTCGATCGCATAATCCAAATATTTAGCAAAACCGTTTCCAGTTACTTCAGCCACAATCCCCTCCAAAGCGTCATTAATTCAATATAAAAGTAATTGTTTGACCCTTCCGTAGCTCGAAGAGCGAAGGAGGGCTTAATTCAATTTGCAAGTCTGTTCTCCACAAGGTCGAACCATAACTTTTTATTCTTCGAGCGAGTCTGACGAGTCGAGAAGTCCAACTCTGTTCTCGATCCATAAACACCATTTCTGTCTATATATATTCTACTCGAATAGCACTGCACAAGCAAACTATTGGCCTGCAACCGTTTACATACAACCACAGATTACACCACTGGAGCATCCTCGCTCTTGTTTTCGACAACAGCTTGAAATATTTCATCGATAGTCGTCTCGCCAGCAAAAGCTTTCAATATCCCATCTTGCCGCATCGTCAACATCCCATTTTTGATCGACTGTTCCTTGATCTCGTTTGCTGGCCTTTTCCCGATTGCCAACTCTTCGATCTCGGGAGTTATCTTCATCACCTCATATATGCCCAATCGTCCTTTAAATCCATTGTTACACTCGTCACAACCCTTGCCATAATAGAGTTTCCACTCTTTCGGAAATCGAGCCCTGTCCTCAACGTTTTGTGGTGAAATTTTGTCTAACTCGCCCTTGATCTGTTCCATTAGCTTCTCAGGAACTTTCATCTCCTGCTTACATTTCGGACAGATACGACGCACTAGACGCTGTGCGATAATCAAATTAATCGCCGAAGTAATCAAAAATGGTTCTATGCCCATATTGATCAAGCGTGGTAGGGCTCCAGCAGTATCATTTGTATGTAAAGTCGAAAGCACTAGGTGGCCAGTCAATGCAGCGTGTGTAGCCATATTTGCAGTCTCAGAGTCACGAATCTCACCAACCATAATAATATTCGGGTCTTGTCGCAAAACGCTGCGAAGACCAGAAGCAAAGGTAAAACCAATCTCCGGCTTGACCTGACACTGGTTTATGCCAGCAATTTCGTATTCAACAGGATCTTCAAGCGTAATTACATTCACCCCAGGGACGCTAATGCGGTTTAGAATAGCGTAAAGAGTTGTTGATTTACCCGAACCCGTCGGACCAGTCGCAAGAATGACCCCAAAAGGCTTACCAATCGCCTCTACCGTATCTTTCTGCGCTGTCCCCATCACCCCAAGATCTTCGAGGGAAAGAATGCTCTGACTTTTATCCAAGATCCTCATCACTACTTTTTCACCATGAACGGTCGGCAAGGTCGAAACACGCACATCGACTTCTCTCTTGTTGAAAACAACATCGAAACGGCCATCTTGCGGAATTCTCATCTCATCAATTTTGAGCTTGGAAAGAATCTTGATACGACTGACAAAGGGCGGATGAAACGATAGAGGGAGATCAAGCGCCTCTTTCATCACACCATCAACACGACACCTGATACGCAGAGACTTCACCAGAGGCTCAACATGAATATCCGAGGCTCGCGTTGTCAAGGCATAGTTTATAACCGAAGCAACAATCTTGGGGATATAGCCACCTTTGCAAGACTCAGCCAGCATCTTTTCGTCCCTGATATCTTCTTTGACCAAAGATCCGATATCTTCATTTGCAAGGCCAGAGGCATCGCGAGCCTGCGACTCAGTGTCCAAGATTTGAGGCGCAGACGAAACAGCTGTATCTTCAACTTTCGCAGGCTGATCAGCTTGACTAGTCAACAGACCACCATTTTGATTTATTTTCTGATCATTTTCAGTTGATCCCTGTTCTATTCCTTCTGACTCCTGCTTGCCCCGCGTAGCCTCGGCGGAGTGGGGATTACCAGACTTATCCACAGATTCTAGTTTTTGTTTACCAGACTTATTATTATCAGAATTATCAACCAAATCACTAGTCCCATTTTCAATATTGGTAACTTTAATACCAGCCGCCTGCAAACTTTCTTTGTCGCCGGCTCGAATACCCTCAGCAATCTGATCACGCTTTTGCTGCTGCGAAGGATCTATTGCAAGAGTATTTTTTATTTGATCGTCTTTTTTCGGAGTCGATATATCATCGATCGTCATCTCTGCTCTTTCGTTGACACCGAGCAAGCTTCCAACCATACTCTTAAATGACACCGCATCGCCACCCTTCGGTGCACTTTCTACCATAGGAGGGCTACTTGTCTCAACTTTTTCAATCTTATCAACCGTAAAATCAGGCAGATTTTGAATTGACTCACCCTTCTGCACAGTTTTTGATTCTGGGGACTGACTCAATTCCTTCAGTTTTGTTACCACAAAATCAATATCAGACCTAGATGTCGCAAAGAGCTCAACCTTAATATTATTTTCCTGACGTAATGACTGAACTATTTTCAAGGTTCTAGCATCATCAGGTTTCTCGCAAGCCAATAAATATTCTCCTGCTTGGTTTTGACCAATGACGACCACACGATTCTTTTCAATGAAATCCAAAGGCAATTTGTGAATATATTTCTCTGCAATCGCTTGATTTTGCAGGTACACCACCGGCAAACTACCTTTTTTCAGTAAAGACTTGTTAGATTTTGGGGGGCGATATTGTTTTACGGCTTCGCTAAAATCAGTTTCACCCGTGACAAATAATTCAATCTCGACTCCTTTTTTGTCAAAGAAATCGAGCAAACCAGTCTTGAAACCAACTAGCATATCTGCTGGATGAGCGACGGCTAGGCGAAGCAAGTTGTCAGTAAACGCAAAAGGTATTGCACCATATTTTCTGGAAATATTCTCGGGAAATATTTTCCTCGCCTCCACAGGGATCAAAACATTTTTCAGCTCGATATAAGGTAATTTAAGTAAAATACCATAGGCTTTGTTGATCGAGTCACGGGTCACTAGATTATTTTTTACCAAAAAGGTCTCAAGTTCGCGGTTGGTCTTGAACATCGTTCGCAAAGTGGATGCATCGTCCTGATCAATCACATTTTGCAACACAAAAACATCCAAAATAGACTGTGTTGACACAGCCTGCGGCAGATATCTTAAATTTGATTTGACAATATCGGCCATCCCCTCCCGAACATCATTAATTCAATATACAAGTCAGTTCTCGGAATAACGAACGTTTCTTCCATTATTTTTTGTCATTGCGAGGAGTCTGCGACGAAGCAATCTATCATTTAGTCTATTCTCGACAAGCTCGAACCATAACCGTTTACTCTTCAAAAAATGAAAAATGATCTTTGGAACAAATCTTGCTAGCTGAGAAGTAATGATAGATTGCCACGAGCCGAACGAACAGATCGGCTCTCGCAATGACAAGCATTTATTACTCTTCGAGCGAGTTCCCGAGTCGAGAAGTAACCAATCCAAAAGAAACAACCAAATTTATAGTCCAGTAAAAGGATTGGTCCGTCCTACGCCTTCTGTAGGCGCAGCCAATGGCATACCCACCAAATTCTGCCTGCCAGTCATAATTTTATCAACTTGCGTCTTGTAGCTGTTTATATCAATAGTTGCGTAATCATCAGATGCAGGAGTCACTTCGGAAACCGCAATAGCATTTGACCATGACCAGAAAAACCCAATCGCCACGACGGCAACAAAAACCAAAGTAATGATTAGGGGTGTCTGCTTTTTTATATCGTTCATATCTCCTCCCGTTTTAGAATTTATCTTGTGTAAGTTTTCAGCCCAATCGTTGCTGACATACCGGTGTCAGTTGATGACATCGTGATATTATCGATAGTCATAAACTTAACATCTTTTTCGATAGACTTGACCAATGCGTTGATCGCCTCGAACGAACCATTGACGGTGAAGCCAAGAGTTACGGCGTCACTTGAAGCTGTAGCATCAGCACTAGCAGTTTCGCCAGATATTTGGATGGACGGTATGACAAGCTTTTGAGCAGAAGCCAAAGCCTCAATCTCAGCAATAGTATTTTCGGTATCAGATCCCTGGGCAACCGCGACCAAAGTGTTCGTAACCAGATCTTTGTTGTTGGCAATCGCAGCCTTGGTCTGAACCAAAGAATTGTATTTATCTTGAGCCATTTTCACTTCATCGCTAATCCGATCAATATCTGCAGCCTTTGACTTATAGCCGCCAAAGCCAGAAACATAACAGTAAGCCCATGAAGCCACGATGATCAAGACAGCAAAGACGATCGAAAAATAAGAATTATCGCGTTTCATATTGCCTCCCCTGTCGCAAAGCTAGCTTTGCCGCTAATAGTAAATTTAAAGGAACTATTCTTGCCTTCAAGATCGTTACTGACCGAACCGATAGTAACTCCAGACAACTTATTCCAAGTCATCAAGGTCAGTGATTCATCAGCAATCGAACGATAATTCTTGGTCACACCGTCAAAGCTAAAGGTACCATCAGATGCCAAGGCCAGATTTTTTACCTGTATGCTAGAATTGACCTTGAGATAAAAACCATCAAGAAATGTCCCGACTGAGACCGTTTTGTTGTTGGCATCGATCAGTTTGGTCGCAGCCAATTTAAAATCTTTGGCTTGCTTTTCAACTGCAGCATAGTCTGAACTGTTGATACTTTGAACGACATCGTTTCTCTCGTTTGTTTTGGCAGCGATATCTTGATCAAGGGACCTATTCATAAAATAAAGACCGCCAACGACAACAAGAGAAAAAGCAGTAGTTATCCACAGGATGATGACCGGCCAATTGGTCGATTCCTTACTAACCTCGAACTGCAAATCTTCCAAGACACTATCTTTGCTCGATGTTGTCTTTTTTTCAGGAATAGGCATCGGCGAAGTTGTGTTTGGTTTGCTATTATCGCTACCAAAACTGCTACCGAAGCCACCATTGTTTTTTTCTGGTTCCATATTACCCTCCAGAGTAATCCATAAATATGCTTAATATTATTGTATAATACATTAAAGCTAATGACAAGCGAACGCTATTTATTCATTTAATCATTTGATCAATTAGTCATTTATTTCACTATTTGAACACCAAATTTATTGTTTCTGTGATTTGGTCCGTTTTTCTCCCGACTAACTCCTGCCTGCCCCGAGTAACCCTGCCGTGCCATCCGTAATTTTAATGAAGGATAGGCGAAGTGGGATCTCCTGTCTTCTGTCTCCTGACTCTTAGCTGCTATCTCCTAGTTAGTATTTCCCACTTCCCCGCTACTAAGTCCTGAAATATTTCTAAATCCTGGCGGCTGCAAGCTATCAAGCTTCGTGTCGTACAAGATTTGGATGTTGTTTTTGACAGGAAAATCGAAAGAATTCGCTATATAGAATCCAGTCAATTTATTATTATTATAGATTTTAATCGTCCCACCAGCGCCATAGGCACTACTCTTGATCGCCATGATTGGCGCTTTTATCTCACAACCAGCCTCTATAGTCACATCACCGTAGACAATAAAACCGAGCGCAGCTGTTGACGAAGTCGGTAAAATTTTTGAGCCAGTCCTGAACCTCATATTACCATTCACAATGATTATACCCTGACCAGAATAATTTTTTTCAATATTTTTAAGATTAGGAGCAATTGACGACGAATTTATCACAACATCGCCATCCACTGTCCAAACCTTTCCCTCTGGATATTTGAAAGTCTCATCAGCAGAGCTAGGGAGTGAAATTGTTTTTTTCTGCAATTCCCACGGACCAGTAGAGATCGCTGCAAGATTCGTAAGATCTATATCAGCCCCTTCTCCTTTTAGAGTATTAATCTTAGCCACATTTGCATCGTCATCCTTCCCGTTCCAATACGCCATTGATTTTGAGTCAATGTTATAACTGCCCATGCCCCAAGTTTCGCCATTGCTGCCGTTAGGAGTAATACTGTTTCTCGACTGCGCCAAAGCTTTGCCCCAATAAGTGAAATTACTATAATCAGTCGAGTAAGTATCCCCGATCACATTGATACCGCCGAGAAAAAGTGCCGGCAACTCATACATCACAGTCCCACCGACCGTGGTGCGACTGGTCATCAGTCGTGTTGAACTACTAATGTTCCCGCCTGTCCCATTAGATCCCGTGCCAATGATAAAACAAACAGGTGAGGCATTGATCAAAATTCCACAATCGTCATCGGTCAATCTTGTAGTATCAAATCCATAACTTGAGTTCGGTTCACCATTGAAAATGGCATAGTTCCCCGTCATCCCGCCATAATATGTATTTCCCCCACTCACCACCGTTGTCTGCCCGACCATCATATCGGGCAAGACCGACTCAGCGAAAACTTGAAAAGGAAAAACAAAAACAAACGCGACAAGGCCAATCGCCGTGAAAGAAACTAAGATTTTAGAATACATTTTTCGCATAAAATTGTTTAATACTTACAAGCTGAAGCTTGATCTACTTAATTCCCGTAGCCCACGCTTTAGAGTGTTGCTCCACAAGCTGAAGCTTGATCTACGGGGCGATTTTGTCATTGCGAGCCATCGGGTTTTCCGAGGCGCGGCAATCTATCATTCCACCCTACACTGATACGACACGGTCGCCTTGTGAGTAGTGGCGTTCTGGGGAATATCGGAAAAAGTGACCTGACTACTTAATGCGGGGAAAGTTGCAGCCGCGCCAAATTCAGAACCGTTTACACCCCTACAAATATGCGCATTCGCTCCCTTTGTTACCAAATATTCGTCCGTCAAGGTATCTAGCGTCCCCGTCATATTTGAGATCTCAATCTTCACTATTATTACATCACCCATCTGTAAAGAATAAGGATTAAACGGAGTTGTCGCTGCAGGAACACCGTTTCGACTCACTGGCTCAAGTGTTTTCTTGATCGAAAGCCCCGCTGGCTTGCCATTGATGACGATAATACCGCCACCACCAGGAGCATCATATTCTCTTGTGAAAGCCGAACTACCCCCATTAGCTGTAATATTTGCCGCAGCAGTAGGGACTGTATTTTTCCCTAAAACATCGTTATCTGTGCCAGCAATAGTCTTAGGATTGCCAACTTGACTTGACAACTCTTGACGAATAACATTGCTAATTGTGACAGAGCCAGCCCCCGCATTCGCAGGAGAATCATCAACTACGCCGGCGCCAGCCAACACAGCGCCACTGGTTAGAGTTCCAGTAAGATTAATGCTAATTGTTCCTCCTGCTCCACCGCCACCAGATGATTGTGAGTCTCCACAACTCCCACCATTTCCAGCAGCTCCGTCTGCAGAAATAAACGAATTAGCCGAAACACTTAATCTATTGGCACTAAGAAATATCTTCCCGCCGCCAGCACCACCATAAGCGGAGCCAATACAATCCCAACCAGGAGCATAGCTTGCGCTACCACCACCAGATCCAAAATCAACCGGAGGAGAAACCAAATCATATGTGCCCCCGCCGACAGCTTTCATATAATCGCTGACCTTGTAAGGATAATCATCTTTATATGTAGTAGATCCACCTTTTCCACCATGGCCACCACCAGAAGCGAACATAGCATTTGGATTAAAATTATATCCCGGAACAACCACCGGAGGTTGACCTCCTCCCAAACCATAGCCATCAGGATGTGGTTGAGCTCCTTCTTGGGGTACTTGCTTGTCACCTCCTGGATACCCCTTGCCGTCAACATCAATCCTACTACTTCCGTATATAGCAATAGTACCACTTACCACAAAATCAACTTTTTTCCAGCGACCTGTGCCAGTCGTTTGACTGATTGATTTCGCATATACGTTGCCGCTGCCACCAGTAGCCTCCATGTCGGACCGATTTATCGCACTATGTGTTAAAATTGCGCCATTTTTCAATTCCAAACTATCGAAATGTCTTTGAGTATCACAGGAAGAATCTTGAGTATCGGTATAATCATCGACTTCATCTGGATGATTGTAACATTCAGTAATTGCACCAGTGACATTATGTTTGACCTTTACTGCATCAGCATAAACTATCGCTTTACCCTCAGGAGCATCCACGCCGTCGATAACAATATTTTTCCTCTCACAATCAGCAGGAATACCACCCATGTCGTCGTGGCCAGTGACATATTTAATAGTGCATGTTTTCCCATCTCCACTGTAAACGACTTGCGCCAATGTCTTCTTCGTCCCCTGACTAACCAAGACTAGAGAGAAAGAAACAAGCAAGATCGCAAGAGCGCCAAAAGAATAAAGACGAATCTTGTGCTGACGAGCAAAGAACTGTTTGATCGATACTTTAGCCATAGAACCCTCCGAATATATATCAAGTTTATTATACAAAAAATCCCCGAAAATCCTTCACTTATTATTATAGTTGTATTAGCAAAACCATGTCAACTATTTGGCGGCAAGCCAGTAAACTAGACAGCTGGCAAGTGTTTGAGTGTTTAAGTGTTTAAGTGTTTAAGCTGGTAAGCGTTTAAGATTGCGAAAGAAAACAACTGTCATTCCCGCGCAGGCGGGAATCTACCAAAAGGTTTACTGTTTGTGGATTCCCGCCTGCGCGGGAATGACAAATGAATCGGGAGAGACATTTTTTTTATTCTTCGAGCGAGTTTGACGAGTCGAGAAGTATCAGACTGTTCTCCTCAAGCTCGAACCATAGCTATTGAGATGACCGATATTATCTATTGCCTGATCTCGTACCTTGGTTTGCCAAAAGGAATGCGATCAGGTGCGGACTGACGAGAGGTGAACATCGAAGCACTACAAACCGTATCCGCACCATAAATATCGTTGATCTTGTCCTGTGCCTTAGAAATGCCAGCTATTTTCCCCAAATCATCAAATATACTCAACTGTGAGGCTTTGCTGCTCGATAAATTAAAGAAGGAGATCGCCAGATGGATCGGCCGACTTTCAAATTTACAGTCAAGGAGAAGGTATTTCAGTTTTTCCCAAGCCGTAGCATCGTCACAAAAAGGGACAAATTTTTTGCTGATATGAAAATTACTATGATCGAGAAATGAGATCGAGGCCATCAAGCCTCCTGCCAAAAAATTCCCCGCTCGCAGCCGATAGCTTGCTTTGAAAATTAACTTTCGCAGGATAGCCATCGCCCCTTCGCGAGTACGAAACTCTGGCGCTAGCACATGCGAGTGCCCAATCGTCTTAGTGGTCGTCAAATCCATTCGCGGAGAGCTGGTCGAATCTACCTGTGGTGAGCTTGTCGAATCCATCCATGGTGAGCCTGTCGAATCCACCTCATACCCCCGCAAACGAAAATACCAAGCCCTGCCACAATGTTTTAACCTCTGAGTCATTTCCCCCGCCGACAGATGAAATAATTGAAGCGGGGAAATTACGCCCAGACGATTTAGCTGCGCTTCCATCCGCACATTGATACCAGTCAGATCAGTTAATTTGAGCTTGGAATAAAAATCTTCAAGTTCGTTTAATCGCACGATTGTAAAACCATCTGGTTTTTGCCGCTCGGCTGCCATCTTGGCCAAGAATTTTGACGGACCCACGCCGACCGAGCAGCGCAAGCTATCCCCCACCTCGTCACGAATTTTTTTCTTTAATTTCGCAGCTATCTGTCTCGCCACCACTTCGTTTTGCTCGCATCGATCCAACTTCAGGGCAAATTCATCGACACTACACACCTCGAAATATGGCGTGACCGACTCGATCACCTTTTTTATCTTCTGGTGATAAGAAATATAGAGCGCTGGTCTCGCTTCGACAATTTCGATCTGTGGACAAAGCCTTTTAGCCTGTTCGTTTCGACAAATCCGCACACCCATCGCCTTGGCCTCATAGGAGGCAGCGATGATGCAACCAGATGGACCAGTGTACGGAGACACACCGATCGGCTGCCCCCTCAACTCTGGCCGAACCTGCTGTTCGACCGACGCAAAAAAAGAGTTCATATCAAGAAAAAGAGTTGAAAAATCTTTTGGTGGTTGCATAACACCATCATACATCAAAAATCGAACAAATACCGAACATTTATCCACAACTCACCACCTGCCCACCGCTATCAAAACACCTCAGACACCTGAGGTGTTTATTAGACAAAGTACATATCGATTAGTCTTATTCTTTTTTATAGCCTGGAGATGATTCGATATTCTGGCCACGATATAAATCACGAAGCATACTAGAAGCCACAGTCAGCACACCGGTATATCGCGACACAGGTCTTGACAATGATTCCTCATCGAGCTCATCGGCTTTCGAGAGCAATGCTACCCGGTATTCCGCGTTTGTTTGTCCAGGATTTATATCCTTCAATTCCCTTGCTAACCTCATCGCCACTACGCGACCTTCTTGCGCAACTTGTTTTCGATCTTCATCTTCATTCAAATATCGCGAGTCAATCATATTTTTGCTTACCCCGTCACCCAAAAATTTGCCACCAATCGGGCTACCTTCCCTGAACATATTACCCCCTTTAAATATTATCTTTTTAAATTATATTAACGCATTGATCAGAACAAGAGCTATGATCGATCCCAGAATGCATATCTATTTACTTTAATTTTAACCTATTTTGGGTGTTTTGGGCAAAATCTTCGTTGTCATAAATATTAACCTCTCCCGTAGTGATTTCCTTATCCTCGCTGAAGACAAGGTCGCTCTCGCAAATTTGCAAACAACTTAATAAATTCGAACCTGTTAAATTGAAGGACTACCCACAACTTCAAGCGGTTGATATGCAAACAAAAGCAAAGTATCATTGAATTATGAATCATATTTTAACAATAATTTTTGGTTTTTGGTTTACGGGCTGTTTCATTTTAATTATTCCCTGGGCAGCATTCTCGTTTTATACAGGACATTGGAGTGGATGGCGGGGCGAAGGATATAAAAATACAAACGCGCCAGACTGGACTCTAACAGTACATCAGTTGTTAGAGTTTTGGTTTTATCTCCCGATGACAATTATTACATCCCCATTTGTTTTTATCGGCTGGTTGCTTAATAAAATATATAAATAAATGAAATACGAATTTTTAACAGTGGAAGAAACAGCGAAAATTCTCAAGGTTACTAAGATGACCATTTATCGCTATATCAAGGCTGGCAAGCTGACGGCTTATAAAGTTGGTAAAGATTTTAGGATAAACAAAGAAGAATTTGATAAGTTTTTAAATGAAATACGAAAGGGATAATTTATGGATACATTATTTTTGATTATTACAGCACTTGGGGCTTTGGTTATTGGTATTCCATTGCTAATCTTTGTTTTAATCCCTTTGTGGTATATATGCATTCCAATTATATTTACTATTCTACTTGGCTGGATTGGTTTATTTTTCGGAATTGGATTGGTGACTGTAATCTTCTGTGTTAAATGGATATTAACCGATAATAACGACAAAGAAAAAGCACCGACAAAAAAGGAAGATAAACCAGATTCCAAAAAAGCATTTTTAGCTTTTATTACGGTATTCAGTATTTGGGGATTATCAAATTGGCTCTTCACTGATATTTTAGTACGACTTCACGGAACAAATAACGATTCAGACGGTTTGCTAATAATTATTTTTATGGCAGTGTCTGGCTTTGCCAGCTATAAGGTTGGGCAAAAAATGATAGAGGCCAAATAGCAGAATGAAATCAATTATTCTTGCCAGAGTATCAACAGAAGACCAAAAAGAGGCTGGCAATTCATTGCCCACTCAAATTAAGCGTCTGAAAGATTATTGCAAAAGAAAAGATTTGGAGGTTATCAAAAAATTCAGCTTTGACGAATCAGCCTATAAAACCAAAAGAGATAAGTTCGATCGTATTCTTGAGTATCCGAAAGGCAACAAAGTAAAGATTGCTGTTTGCTTTGATAAGGTTGATTACTTTTCTAGAGCACCTGGGGACGCTCCCCAATTAGATACGGTTTTTGCAATAAGAAAATTTCTCAGAGAATAACTCGATCAGTTGACCATCAAAACAAACACCTCACATGTATGAGGTGTTTGTTTTGGCAGAGGCAAGAGGAATCGAACCCCTAATAAAGGTTTTGCCTGTCCTCCGTAGCATTAAATCAATTTTGGCAGGCCTTAGAGGAGTCGGACCTCTGACTAAGGTTTTGGAGACCTTCGTTATACCGCTTAACTAAAGGCCTATCAAAATTGATTTGAGAAGGAGGAGAGACCTCCAGCCTACACTTCAAGCTACGGCCGGCAAGCCGTTATACCATTTAACTATACCCCTAAAGACAAGCAATAAGCTTGCAAGCAGTAAGAATTAAGCTGAATACACTTAAACACTTACCGGATTACTTGCCACAAAGTGGCCCCTTTGGGGCTTACCAGCCTGTCTTACTTTGTTTCTTTGTGATTGGTGCGAACTTTGCAAGTTTTGCAATACTTTGGCAGTTCGATCCGCTTGATAACGTCTTGCCCCTTCATACGCTTCTCAGTATGGTAACCTCTGCTTTTGCATGTTTCACATTCCAATGTGATCAATTTTCTAGCTTCCTTGGCCATGGATTCCTTGTTTCTATTACCCCGGATTTAATCCGGCATCTATTTAATGTTTCTCTGGATCCTGAATCAAGTTCAGGATGACATACATTTTTTTGTCCCGCATAGCCCGTAGGGCGACGTGAGATGGAGCCGATGGAGGGAATCGAACCCGCAACCTTCACTTTACAAAAGTGTTGCTCTACCATTGAGCTACATCGGCATTTTAAATTTTTCTATCCACCCAACAATAACCTTAAGCAAATTCTTGTCGGAATATCTCAAAGAGGCCGTCCCATACTTTGATATTTTCTTGTAACTTCCATTTGAATGGGCGTGACAATATGTTTTGCTAAACTGGCTTGTGGGAATTTTCGTACGATCAGACCAATATTTTTTCAGCTCTATCTCGTTTTGGTCATCGTATATATGAAGCAATAACCTAAGCCTCTGCTCCGACACTCCACATATCTCTCTCAAAAAACGAAGGAAATAACTCACCATATTAGGATCACTGTTGCTAAAAACAACACTATTGCCGTCTTTCGTGCCCTCGCCCCAGTACAGCATAACTCCAGCTATGCGCAAAACCTCTTGTTCTGGAGTTAAATTTGTCAACACATTGCAAGAGTGTCTTCCAAATTTTGTTTCATGCAACAATCGACTTGCACTACTGTGATCCCTTCTGGGAACATTGCCAGCTATCAGCACCTGATTTATACGAGACGATCCGATTCCAATTTTATCAGAAATTTGCTTGACTGAAAAACCAGACTGGTACATTTCAACGATTAATTTTGTTTCATGCATACTTAACATAACAATGTTATACCAGACCTACTGTTATGCAACAACTATTTGAGTCGAGTGGTGCTGGGAGCAGGATTCGAACCTACGAAGGCATAAGCCGCCTGATTTACAGTCAGGTGCATTTGACCGCTTTGCTATCCCAGCATGCATCTCGCATTTCACCATTTCATCACTTTTTCATTTAAACATTTATAAATAAATGACTAAATGATTAATTGATTAAATGGATGCATTTGGCCCTTCGACAAACTCAGGGTCATTCGACTTTACGACCAAGTTAATTAACTCACAGAATGGTTCACCATCCCTCGACCATGAGCCTCTCGGGATCGAATGGTGAGCGAGAGACCAGATTGTTGGTCTCGAGTCGAATGGAGCCGTTGACGGGAATTGGACCCGTGACCTCGCCCTTACCAAGGGCGTGCTCTACCAACTGAGCTACAACGGCGCTAGGCAACTGACGAGCAGGCCTGCCAACTGCTCCGCATCAGCCTATGGTTGAGCAGGAGTCCCTGCTTCCACACAGTGGAATGCGGGAAGCTACAACGGCGGGAGTGGTCGACAACGACAACAAAAAAAATTATAGCATTTTATCCGCTTTCATTCAACCTCTGTCAGAAATTTATTTCATTCTGGCAACATTCGCATGCGAACGCATTTTTTCTTCAGCCATATTGGCTAATTCTTTGTAATCTTTATTGTCTATATCCAAACTTGCAGCCCGCTTCAAAGCTTTCGATGCCTTTGCGAACTGTCTCACTTCCAGATAGGCTTCGCCGAGCTGCGCTAACCACTCAGGCTGAGTCCTACCGAGACCAACCGCGCTCTGTAAATATTCGATCGCACCGGTATAATTTTCATTTTTCAACTCGATTCGCCCAAGCCAAAAATATGTTTCACCGATTTCATGATTGCATTTCAAAGAAGCTTTCAAGGATTCCTTGGCTTCCTCGAAATTACCACGAGAAAAAGCAACCTTACCCACCATTAAATAGGCACTAGCGCAGCGCTTGCTACGGTTCAGTGCATCAATAGCCAATTCTTCGGCGACTCTCAGATCATTATTATTGTATGCGTCTGTTGCTTGCATCAAGATACCTGCCAGTTCTGGATCAGACTCGGCAAATGCCTTCTGGGCGTTTTCGATCTCCACTGGCGCAATCATCGGCTCACTCTTACCCAAAACTGCTTCCTCAATCTCAGACAGAGCAATCAGCTTGCGCCTCTTGCGAAATAAATCCCAAAAACGAAACTTCTTTTTAGGACCGTCAGGATTGGTTTCCGGAAAATGGCGGAGCAATAAGAACAGCGCCGCGGCCAAACAAACTATGATTATTATTTCGTACATTCTGCCTCCATGTATCCTTTCTCACCAAGATACACCGTTACACTATTTTTTAAAATGTTTTGTGAAACAATCTTGCCGACACCCTTGGAAGTTTTGTATTGAGTCCCGATCGCTGGCATCTTCTTCTTAGCTTCGACATAGCCTTCGAGCTCATGACGCAAGCAGCACATCACCTTACCACAAGATCCAGTCACTCTTCCTGGCCCCATCTGACCGAGATTTTGTACGGCTGCCATATCCAGCGTCGCTCCGTCAAGATTGCCTTTCATAAATCTCTTGCAACAATATTCTTCACCACAGCGTCCGATACCGCCAACACACTTTGCTCGTTCTCGTGCACCAACCTGTTGCAAGCGAATTAATTTGTGAAAACTTGAAGCTAACTCCGAAACCATCGAACGAAAATCAACTCGTCCTGGGGCAGTAAAATAAAAAGTTAATTTCTTGTCATCAAAGGATAGATCAGCGTCCGCGAGCTCCATCGGTAGATTGTGGCGAAGAATTATTTCTCGACAAGTCGCGATATTACTTCTGGCACTTTTTTGCTTCTCGATATCGTGAGCCTCATCTTTTTCATTCACTCGGCGGATAATTGCAGTCGGCAAAATCGGATTTTTATTGTTTTCACTGTCAGAAACAGCACATTTTTTTGATATTACCTTGCCGATCTCCTGACACTGTTCATTTTCAAAGAGCACAGCTGTGCCCTCATCTATCTCCATCTTTTCGTCTTTGGTCTCAAATATCCGACCATCGCTTCTAGCCCTAATATAATATGTGCTCATACCAAATCCCTTATTTTTAGATAAACATTCTCCAAGATCAGTCGCTGATTAGCATTTGTGGATAACTTCTCAGTCGCCGCAAAGATCTCCCTGAGCGCGTCAGCATACTTTTCACTCTTAGATAATAGCATTTTTTTTTCAAAATGTCTTGTGATTTGCAGCATCAATTCTTTGCTTCGCCCATCTTTTGCCAAAATATCGGCCTGAAGTGAAAATTGATAGAAATCTTTCTGGAAATACTCCACAAGATCACTTCCATCTCCGATGCTTGTATTCTCAGAGATCAATCGACATCGGGAAACAATCGTCGGCAAGATAGCTAAAGTTTTGGCCGAAATGAAAAAATATGTATCAGCGGGAGGCTCTTCCAGCATCTTTAGCAAGACATTGCCAGACGCAGGATTTAACTGGTCAGTCTGCGGGATAATACCAATTTTTGCTGGACCGAAGGCTGATTGTGACATCTTTTGAACAAATATTTTTGCTGCCTCAGCCTTGATCTGAGTTTTATCATCCTCGGGATCATCGGATTCAAGCCGAAAAATATCCATCTTTTCGATACCATAATGCGATATCAAAATTTCCGCCAGTTTATCGCTCATCTGTGACGAGCCCACAAACAAAAAAGCATGGAAATTGTCAGCCAGCCCAGTTTTGAATTTTTCTATTATATCCACTTCCGTAAATTAGCAACTTTGGAGGCAAAAGACAATGACACTTTTACTATTTTCACTAAAATATGATAAAGTGAGATCACAACAAGGAAAGGACTATGATGAATAAATCAGGTGTCAGCGAGGCCGATCTCGAAGAAAAAATCTTGATCTGCAAGGATTGCGGTAATAAATTTGCCTTTACCACAGGCGAACAAAAGTTTTTTATTGATAAGGGCCTACAAAATATCCCCAAGCGCTGCAAGCCATGCGCCGCAAAGTTCCGTGCTGCGCTACACGAAAAGCACCCTGTTTGGTGGATCAAATGTAAAAATTGTGGCAAAAAAGCCGAAGTTCCCTTTGAGCCTCTGAGCGAAGATATTTTGTGCGAGAGTTGTTTTGGCGCCGAGATTGAAAAAAGAGATAAAGCGATATCAGAGCTTAAAGACAAGAGCTAAATCGACAAACCACAACCTAAACTTAAAATTATTATTTATTTTATTTTTTCTATTCTCCTTGTCATTCCCGCGCAGGCGGGAATCTACAAATAGTTGTATTATTCTGGATTCCTGCCGGAGTTTATCCTGAACTCGTTTCAGGGCAGGAATGACAAACGAAGAAATAACAAAAAAACTCCCGAGAGCAATCTCAGGAGTTTTTGTTTTAGATCAATTTATTTGACTGATTCAACCTCAGCTGTCTCAGCAGGAGCTACAGTTTGAGCGGCATACGCTTGCTCATTTCTCAAATTTGTTTTGATAGTTTTCAAACATTTTGTACACAAGATAACGCCGTTAACCTTTTGCAGGTTAGCTTTAAATTGTCTCTTGGTATGAACCTTTGAGTGTGAAATATTACTACCGGCTGAAACGCCTTTTTTACAGATTAAACAATGAGCCATTTGTGCCCTATTCTAAGCTAATTTTTTTTGATAAGATTGCTTTGTATCATCATAACTTATTCTTCGAGCGAATTTGATGAGTCGAGAAGTATATAATAGTTTTCAACGGACCCGAACAAGAATTTCGATACTTGCCAATATTAACACAATTTCAATTATATTTCAAGGACAAATATGCTTATACTCACACTGTTAGACAACCCGCTGGCTTTTGCCGCCTATATTCTCGCCCTGATCATCGGTTTCACTGTTCATGAATTTGCCCACGCTTTCGCCGCCAATCAGCTTGGCGATGATACGGCAAAACTGATGAGGCGATTAACTTTAAATCCCCTAGCCCACCTCGATCCGCTCGGGACTATCTTTCTACTAGCTTTTGGTTTTGGCTGGGGCAAACCAGTGGAGATAAACCCAAATCGTCTCAAAAGTCGCACCGACGAAATCATCGTCTCTCTTGCTGGCATCTTCGCAAATTTAGTTTTGGCCACACTTTTCTATCTACCAATCAGACTGGGTTTGATCGATACCAATTCACTTGCCTCAGTACTCCTTCATTTTATCGTCCTGATAAACTTATACCTTGCCGCTTTCAACATCCTGCCAATACCGCCACTCGATGGTTCACATGTGATCAGCGTATTTTTGCCGATAATAACTAGAAATATAATTGCTTCACTGGGCACATATCTTCTACTGTTTATCTTGATCTTCAGCTCTTTTGGTGGTGGCGCTTCTCTCCTTAGTACTATTATGAACCCGATCGTCTCATTTTTCTCCCTGTTGACCACTGGCAACTCCTCTTTCGCTTTTTAGCATGAATAGAATCGCGAAATTTATGCAAAGATACGCCTTATTATTGGCAATCATGATTGTCACGATTTCGAGCTTTTCAATTTATTTTTTTCGTTACAATGTGCCAAATTCACCCTACTGGGACGAAAACTACCACATCGCCTCAGCCGAAAAATATCTCACCGGGACTTTCTTTTTTGAACCACACCCGCCCCTCGGCAAGATGCTAATTGCCCTAGGCGAAAAGGTCACCCATTCGAACAGCGACATCGACAAATCCAGCTTCAACAATACTGATTTTATTAAAAACTTTCCAACGAATTACAGTTTTTTTGGCGTCAGACTATTGCCAACAATTTTTGCTGTTATTGCTTCAATTCTGTTTTTTATCTTAATTTTTACTCTCACCAAAAGCATCATTATTTCGCTCGCAACTTGGTTGTTTTATCTACTCGACACCGCCATCATCCTTCATTTTCGAGGTGCCATGCTCGACGGCATCCAAATCACATTTTCGCTCGCCGCTCTAATTTTCTTTGCAACTCTCGTACAGGATAAGACAAAATCATATTTTTGGAAAATGACATTTCTCGGACTTTTTGTCGGTTTGGCTGTTGCCACCAAGCTAAATGGACTTTATCTCCTTTCTTTATATCTCTTTCTAATCCCATGGAAACAAATCAGACACATACTCAGCAGAGACTTTTGTCGAGAAATTATAGCAATTTTTTATTCAATCTTGGTTGGTTGCCTTGTCGTCCTCTCAATCTATATCACCCACTTAGCGATTACCGAAAACATTGTCGACGACAGAACTTACGAGCTCGACCAGACACCGATCGACATAGTGAAAAATGGTTACAAAAACCCAACTGATTATCTCACCATGACGGTCAAATATATTGAATATGAAAATAAGTATAATACCAAAGTCCCAGCGCTAAACCTGACCAGCCCGACCGAAAACGGGAGCCCACCACTAACTTGGGCCTTCGGCATCAAACCGATCAGATATCGTTACGACACTAACTTTGTCGATACTTCCTACCTATATTTGACACCCAATCCTGTGGTTTGGGGCATCGGTCTCATCGGCCTCATCCTATCGATTTCACTAATCATCTCAAAATTCTTATTTAAACTAGAAGTGGTCGACAAGAAACTGTATAAACTGATTACTGTTTTCTGTTTTCTTTACTTGTCGTATATGGTTCCGATGTTTTTCATTTCCCGTGTTATGTACCTCTACCACTATATTCCAGCCCTCGTCATCTCAATCATCTTGTTTGGCCTAAATCTTGCTTATCTCCGGTCGATCTATCGTCGCCGAGAAACAATTTTTACCATCGTGATTGCTCTGCTCATTGCGATGACGGTCTATGTTTTTTGTCTTTACAGCCCACTAGTTTATTACAAAAAAATTAGTTGTCCAGAACTGAAAGGTCTCGAGATTAGTAAACTCTGGCAGATGAGCTGCCCAACCAAATGAAATTACTCTATCACATTTTTTCATCGATAATTGCCCTTGGCATTATCTTTTTTCTGATTACAGGCGGACACCAAGCAAGTACAACTTTGACCAAAGCAAATGAGTCAACGATTCCACAAAACAAAAAAGAACTAGTCGCGACTCATTACTTCGTTCCAGTCACGAGTTTTGCTGACTATCGAACCAATATTTCCTCCACTGACCTTGGCAAACAAAACCTTTGTGCGAGCATTGACGATAAACGATATTTGGAAAAGATTTTGCCAGATATGACGATATCATACTTTAATACGACGAAGATCAAACCAACTTTTGACAACAAAATTTGGTTGCTTTCGCCTGACGACATTGATTTTTCGATGAAAACATTGAAAATAGATAATCAAAATTTCTGGGACAAAGGTACTGATTTATCATTATATCCACTGAAATCAACTGAGTTATCAGACACGAATACCGAAGCCAAAGACCTACGCGAACGATTTTTCGTTGGAGGCGAAATCATCCCTGCTCGAGCTGTCGATCGACTCGCTCTCAATAAATATAACAATTACACTTATCTTTTCGATTTCTTCCGACACGATATCGAAACTGCCGACCTTTCGCTGGCCATGTTGGAAAATCCCATTAGCGGCGACCCAGAGCCCTGCACTGGTTGTATGTCCTTTGTCGGCGATGAGAAAAATGCCGCCGGACTATCGACAGTTGGTTTTGATATGCTTAGTCTCGCCGGCAATCATGCTGGCGACGGCAATCAATCCGCTTACGCCCGAACTATTGAAGTTCTAAAAGCCGCCGGTATCGAAACAACCGGTACTGGCAAAAGTGACGAGGACAAGATTCGCCCAGCAATCAAGGTAGTCAACGGCCAGCGCATCGGCCTGATCGGCGCCGACAGCATCTCTAGCTACTACTGGAACAAGGGTACCAATCGCTACGGCACGAACTGGTTTTCAAACCAAATGAATAACGGCACAGACCAAGATCGCGTCGACCTGATCAAAACACTAAAAGCACAATATCAGATCGACTATCTCATCATCTATATGAGTTGGGGTATCGAGTACACCAATGTCGCCACCAAATTTCAGACCGATCTTGCCCACGATCTGATCGATCACGGCGCTGACCTGATTGTCTCAAGTCATCCACACTGGGTTCAAAATATGGAAATATACAAAGGCGTGCCGATCTTTTATGCTCTCGGCAATTTTATCTTTGATCAAACGCATACCGACCCAACCAGAGAAGGAGTTGTCCTCAATCTTTACTATTACAATCACACACTGAAATCGATCGAAATTGTACCACATCTGACATGCAGTGTTCACATGACTTCGAACAATCTGACAGAAAAATATCTAAACGGTCAGATAGATAAAAATTTTCTCAGCTCTCATCCTGAGAATCAGGGCTGTGTCTATCTGCAACCTCGAGCACTGACAAAATCAGACTCTCGCTACAAAGAAATACTCGACCGGATGATGCAATACACAAAATTCTAGTCTCAAATATTCAATGGCTCAGGGATATCTACCTGTGAGCCATTGAGCTTACTCCGTAGTAAGTGATCACTACCATATTCTTCTCTTTCGTCGTAGCCCAGACTTTAGTCTGTTTGCATTAGCAACAAGCTGAAGCTTGGGCTACGGTGAACAGTTACACTCCGCACTCTTGCATTTTTACCCTCTTTGCTCTACAATCACATCAATTCTCCAGGATGGACCACGGCTCAAGATGAGCAATGTCAAAACAAAGGAGAAGATGCACTATGAGAACTCTAATCAAAGTAGTCGAGTATGTTCTAGAAACAAAACTCGACCATCCAATCAATATCCCACCGGGGATAACGAGGAAAGAGATTCTAGAAGTTTGTCCGACGGTCTGTGGCCAAGAAATATCAGAATTCCTGATGATGCGTGTCTGCTCGGACAACAACGATGTGTTCGAAGGGGCATGCTGTTGTCCTCACTGGGATTTACTTCTGAAGGGCTCAGCGCTTCTGGGAATTGGAAGAGACAACATCGTCGAATATGCAGAATTCTTCTGCGGGGAAGACGAAGAGAAGGTTGACACCCTCTCTGTCCTCTCTGGCCGGCGAGGCAGCGAATATCAAGCAAACTGCTACTGTCGACGATTGCTCCTTGCCCTTAAATTGGTGCAAGACGCAATGAAAACTCGGGAGCAACCACCAGATAACAGGATAGTTAACGAGCTGACTTCATCCGAATTGTACGCTGCCGCATCCATTGCCGAGTTGCGAGAACTTGCCGAGTGTATACAGTGGGCGGAAGACGAAGAGAAAAAAAAGCTCCTCAACGAGATCATTCGCCGAATCAAGGGAGAAATACTCGTCACCGACGAGACGAGACTTCTCTCCACAGAGCCAGTTAAGACTGGCTGCCCGATAGCTCCCCAAAATCACTTTAACGGTGTAGCAGCATAACAGACACTGCGCACATTACAGAAACCCGGTCGCATTGCGGCCGGGTTTGCCTGTATATTTTCAAATCAATTTATAACAACAC
>Ga0194063_10000129_pt1 | contig 51174 bp, 43 predicted proteins | sample SepL3720m_MetaG_FD_155459 | JGI IMG/M metagenome (GOLD analysis project Ga0194063, IMG submission 155459) | Anoxic zone freshwater microbial communities from boreal shield lake in IISD Experimental Lakes Area, Ontario, Canada - Sep2016-L373-20m | ecosystem: Environmental > Aquatic > Freshwater... | reverse complement strand
TGATGGAAAATTGTAAAACTTTATGAATAAAATTAATAATTGCTGATTCATCTACAAATATTGATTTTCTAGATAATATACATAGAATCAGAAATGAAAATATTAAAGTTATAAAAAATGATGAAAGATTATGAAAAAAAAGGAGAGAAGCGCTGAAAGACGGGATTCTAGATAAGAACATAAAATATTTTTTATGGATAGAACCAGAAAAATATGACCTAATAAAAAAAGATTCCCTAAATAACATGGTTAATGAATTGAGATCATGAAACTTTAACATCATTATACCAAATAGAAATAATATTGACCAAATGCCAGATTTCTTTGTTCAAATTGAAAAAAAATGAAACAAAAAAATAAAAGATGATGTATTAAATTCGGAACTAGAGTACGATCTTTGGTTTTGACCAAAAATGTTTGATAGAAAATGAGCTAAATATTTCTTAAAATACAACAAAGAATCAAACAAAGCTGATTTACGGGATAGTCAAATATTACCAGTAATAAACGCATACAAAGACTGACTTAAAATACAATCAGTTGATACTAACTTTTCATATGATAAATCAGAAATAAACATAGAAACAATATCTAAAGAACTAAAACAAAAAAGGGAAGATCAATACCATTGTATATTTTCTGAAATATCAAAAGTATAAGTTTTATTATTTACCCCTACACAATGATACACGACGAAATCAAATCATTAGTGAAAAATCTCATTGATTCCAAAAAAAAAGATTTTATACCATGAACATCAGTAGTTCCAGTTTCTGGGAAGGTGTTTGATGAAACAGAATTGGAATATATGATAGAAGCAGTGTTGGATTGTCATCGAACAGAAGGAAGACGAAACGATATGTTTGAGAAAAAGTTAGCTTCTTTTTTGTGAATCAAATATGTAATGACCACTAATTCATGAAGCTCTGCAAATCTCTTGGCGATTACCGCCTTGATGGCAAAAGAATTGGGAGATAGGCAATTACACGCAGGAGACGAAGTCATTACGGTAGCGGCCTGATTTCCAACTACCATCAATCCGATAATACAAAACTGACTTATTCCTGTATTTGTAGATGTTGATATGGGGACATATGAAGTAAATATCGATGAGCTCAAAAAAGCTATTTCTCCAAGAACCAAGGCGATAATGATGGCACATACCCTAGGTAATGCCTTCAATATAGATGAGATACAAAAACTATGCAAAGAGTATAATTTATGGTTAATTGAAGATAACTGTGATGCCCTCTGAACCACATACGATGGCAAATTTACGGGTACTTTTGGTGATATAGGAACTCTTTCTTTCTATCCTGCCCACCATATCACTATGGGTGAAGGATGAGCATTGATAACAAACAATCCCCTATTCGTAAAAATAATAAAATCATATAGAGATCGATGAAGAGATTGTCGATGTGGTACGGGGATGGACAATACATGTAATAACAGATTTAAATGGAAAATGGGAGAACTACCTGAATGATTTGATCATAAATATATCTATTCAAGGATAGGATATAACCTAAAGATAACCGATACTCAAGCTGCTTTATGAGTAGCACAACTAGAAAAGCTTACTGGATTTATACAAGCAAGAAAAGATAATTTCGCTTACCTCAAAAAAAGATTATTGGAAGAATGATTGGATAAGTATTTTATCTTACCTCAAGCGACAGAAAAATCAGATCCAAGCTGGTTTGGATTCTTAGTTTCTCTAAAAGAAGACGTAAATCTTACTAGAGAAGAAGTCATGGAGCACCTAAATAAGCATAAAATATGAACAAGACTTTTATTCTCATGAAATTTTACCAAACAACCTGCATTTTGGGATTATGTAAAAAGCTATAGAATAGTTGGTGATTTGAAAAATACTGATTACATAATGAATCATACATTCTGGTTATGAGTATACCCATGACTAACAGAACAGCATTTGGATTATGTTATTTTACATATTAAGAAATTTATGAATGGGAAATAAGCCACTACTGAGTATCTGTATTCCGACATATAATAGACAAGAATATCTCAAACAATGCCTTGATAGTATTGTCAATCAGAAGGGTTTTGATACAGAAAAAATAGAAATTGTAATATCTGATAATGCTAGCCCAGATAAAACAAATCTATTAGTAAAAGAATATCAAAAAAAGTATAAAAATATAACATATTCTAGGAATGATCAAAATATATGAGCTATATTGAATCTAATTAATATTCCCGATAAAGCTAATTGAGAATATTTGCGGATTATCTGAGACGATGATAAAATATTCGACTGATGATTAAAAATCATATATAACATTCTCTTGAAACAGAGAGATATCTGATGGCTTTTTGTCGATTATTCTTCTTATGATGAAAAAACATGTACAACCACATACATTTCTTGGATGGATAAAATGAATCAATGATGTAAAAATAAAATATGAAAAGGTAGAATAATCGCTATTGATTGAGCTGATTTATATCGTTATATTGATCATGCTCCAACATTTTTGCCATCGCTTATTATGAAAAAATCATTTTTTCAAAAAGACGATTTAAATCTATTTTTGAATAATTGTTATCCGCATACTGGTATTTGTACTTTAAATACAAAAAATCAAAAAATAGTGTTGGTTAATATATTACTTATCAGATGATTCATTCCTGAAAAAAATTGATGGCAAAGGGATTGAAATTATTTATTTGATGCGACACTGGACCATTTAATAATGAATTTTATCATTAAAAATGATGCTAGATGTCCATTTAATGAAAAAAAATATCAAGAATATAAAAATATATTTTTGATTTGATATATAAAATTGATTGTTCTATCAAAGGCATTTTGATTTAAACCACAGAAAAAGCATATACAAAATCTATCAATGATTTTTTGAAGGGGTATTTTATTTTATTTTTATCTAGTCCCCCTATTATATTTGCCATTTTGAAAGCTTTTTAAAATCATAATTCCATCTAGATATTTTTAATTATGCTTAATTCATCATAGATGAAAAACATATTTTTCTTTGTTTATTCTAATAATGCTAAAAACAATCTTTGGTATAAAGATCATATCTTATATACATTGAAAAAAATATCAAATCTTACACATTATAATCCATTTGATGATAATGTTTATGATGTCTATGAATATAATAGAATTCTTTTAAAAAAAATAAAATCTGCTTGAAAGATTGATTTGTTTTTCTCTATGGCTAATGATTATATCATACTTTCTGAAACTATAGATGAAATTAAGAAGTTATGAATTCCTACGGTGAATTTTTCGTGTGATAATCTAGAAAGACCCTTTGATTTGATAAAAATAGCTAAACATTATGACTATCTTTGGGTTACAGAACCTGAGGCTGTAGCTATATTTAATTCTTATTGAGCTAATCCTCTCCATATACCAGAAGCTGCTAATCCTGATATTTATAGACCATATTTTAATGAAAAAGAAATCTATAATGCTGCTTTTGTATGATTTAAAAATAGTTCTCGTCCACAATATATCTACAAATTGTTAGATAATGATATAGATATAAAGGTTTGGTGATATTGATGGAAATCTATTCAACAAGGCGATACAGCAAAAAAAAGAGCATTTAAAAATCCATTGAATACTGTAAAATATATATTAAACAATTTAAAATATCCAGAATGAAGGACATGAATATATGCGGATATATTAAATACTATTTATGAGTCAAAACCATCAAAAAAGGTTTCATGAATTTTAGATAAACATATTTGATGAGAATTAAGTTTTGAAGATATGATTAAACTCTATTCACAGGCAAAAGTTTCTCTATGATTTAATGAGAGAGGTAATACATATCAATTTAAGATACCTTTATATCAAATTAGACTTAGAGATTTTGAGGCACCTATGTCGTGAGCCTGTTATCTTATGTATCGTATTCCAGAAATGCTCAATTATTTTGAAGAAGATAAAGAGATGATTTTTTATAGTAGCTTTGAGGAATTAATTGAAAAAATAAAATTTTATACAAAACCAGAAAATGATTGATTAAGACAGCAAATCAAAGAAAATGCGAGAAAAAGAGCACTAAGAGATCATACTTGGGAGCATAGATTTAATACATTATTTAGCTTTATTTTTAAATAAAAACTCAATGAAAGCACTCATTTTAAAATTAATTCAAAAGTTATTTCTTAAGACCCCTCCTATTAAGATTCCCAAAGAATTTATGAATGATTTTTCAATGGATTGAAGAATAGATATAAAGGATATGTATATTAATGAGATAAAACCTAATTTTTTACCTAGAATATATACAAATAATGATTTAAGAAATAATTTTAAAAGAATCAAAAATAAACAATGATGAAATTATATTGAAACAGATTTTCTGATTTATGATGCGTTAGAAAAGTATACAATAAAGGATAAGAGTATTGCAATTATGGGATCACAAACTCCATGGTATGAAAGCATTTGATTATATTATTGATGATGTCCAACCACCATTGAATATGGCAAAATAATTTCTTTTATTAAATGATTGAGGACCATAAAATATTTAGATTTCAAAAAAAAACCTATTGTTTTTGATATGGCTTTTTCTATATCGTCTTTTGAACATGATTGATTGTGAAGATATTGAGATCCGATTAATCCAAATTGAGATTTCGAGGCCATGAGAGAAATGAAAAAAATAGTAAAAAAATGATGATTGTTGTTTCTTGCTATACCTATATGAAAAGATTGTGTAGTATGGAATGCACATAGAGTCTACGGTAAAATCAGATTACCTCTTTTGTTAAAAGGTTGGGAGATTATTGATACTTATTGATTTTCTCAAAACATGTTAGATGTAGAAAATATTCAATCAAAATATCAGCCATTATTTATTTTAAGAAATACTTAAGCAATTAGAGAAAATTTTCTTGACCTCAGGAAAATAATATGGTATAAGTATAGATCGATTAAGCTGTGTGTTAAATAGTGTAAAATTTATTTTATTCCTCAAAATAGCAAATCTAGAAATAATGAAGCCTTTTGTATAAATTCCAAAGTATTTTTTATTGAGAAATCTAGGATTGTGTAATGTTGGATAAGTTTCTCAATTTTTTTACTTCTTTCCATAAAAGAACAAAACTCTTATAATTAAAGCCTCAAATTATTCAATAATATGCCAGTAAAATTATAAATAATCTCTTAATGTTTTCCCATCTATAGTTGTTTTCTAATACAAAAACATGATTTTGGAAGTAATAAATAATTAGTGTACATAAGATTATAATTGCCAAATTTTTGAGTAAAAATATCCAGTCAATGTTGATTTTCTGATGATTGTTTACTATTTTAAAACTCAAGAAAAATAAAACAAACCATCATGCAATTACAGCTATAACTGCCCCTACGAGTCATATTTTAAAAACTAAAATAAGTACTACATTTAATATAATATTTATTAATAAAGCCCATCATAATATTTTTACTCTATCTTTTACTTTACCCATTCCAGCTAATATTCCGTAGTTGATACAATATATTACATGTAGTATAAGAAATGGTGCTGAATAAGAAATCAAGTATCAAGAATAAGTGAATTTTTCTCCAAATAAAATTGTTGCAATTACTGGTCATAAAGCAAAAAACAATCCGCTGATAGTAAAGACAAGAAGAGAAAAATATTTATAGAGCAGATTTTGGAGTATTTCTAATTCTTTATGTTTTCTTTTTGTTATTAGTTCTGTGACTATTGGAAATAACAATGAGAGTAATGGTGTGGTTAGTACTATATACATGGTTGTGACACTTAGATAATTAGAATAATATCCTGCTTGGATGGGTCAGAGAAAATTAATTACTAATTGTTGGTCAATTTGCCATAATAAAACTCAAACATTAGCTCAAAGAAATACCCGAAAAGCATATTTAAATTGCAATTTAACTAGATTTTTTGATCGTTCAATAGTTCAATGTTTGAGTGTTTTCCAATACTTTTTGAAAAAAATAATAGAGGAAGCTATCAAACCTATACCTACTCCGGAAATCCATCACATGTTAAAAGTTTGTATAGTGAGACTATGGCTTAGCCAAAAAAATAGTGTGAATGCTAATATTCCATAGACCTTGAAAAACTCTGTCAGACTTGAATATAGAGTATCTTGAAATGCTATATATACTGAATTGAATACCTGTAGAAAATTTATTCATATGAAATATCGGCATAAAGTCTTGATAATTCCTACTGCTTCTGGTGAGTGAAAATGATTTATAGCAAGCCAATTTGCTCAGAAGTAAATTATTCATGCTATTATTATTCATGTAATGACTTGTACGATCAGGGTAAGATATAAAATGGTTTTATAATCATTATATTTTTTTTGAATTCGATATTTTGGAAGATAATATTGTAATGCTTCCGTCAGTCAAAGATCATGATAAAGTGAAATTAATATAATAAATCAGATAATACTATAAAAAAGTCCTACATCAGCCACAGGAAGTTGATTGGAAATAATAACTCTGATTATGTATCAAATAGGTGCAGTTAATATCATGAAAAGATATAACCAACTTCATTTTTTTATTAATTTATGGCTTAACGGTTGATCTACTAAAAACTCTCCTTCCATGGTATAACTACTAAATGAATAAATGTTGAAGTGTTTAATTGATGTAATGATGCGCTTTTAGTCTTTTAGTTTTTGTCTAGTAGAAAATTAGCTACTAATTTTAAAATCATTTCTTTTTCACTATTTTCACTAGTGGCTATAAGTAGTGTCAAAGCTATTAAGGTATTATCATCAATTCTCTTTTCGCCATTTGAGCGATATAAACATTTGTTTTTCGCTAGGAAGAAAACAAACAAAAATGCTCAAATTTTCTTATTTCAGTCAACGAAAGGATGGTTTTTGATTGTAAAATAGAGAAGTGCTGCTGCTTTTTCTTCAACACTTGGATATAATTCTTGTTTGTCAAAAGTCTGATTAATCTGATTCAAAATTCATTTTAATCAGGCATTTTTTTCTATTCCAAACATTTTTGAAACCTCATCTTTGGGTAACAATTCCTTTTTCATGTCATTGATAGCGGTCATAGATTCTTCGTATTTTAGTTTAGATGTTTTTATGATATTCAAATTTTCTAATGACAGTGTTCCTTCATCATATTTTTGTAAAACAATCCAAGAATAAGCATAGTTGGTCACCAAAGACAACATCCCTTTGGTTTCTTGGTCGGTCAAAATATTGTTTTCTATGTTTTTTTTGATCAATATTATTGCCTTTTCAAATGTTTTCAAACCTGTTTCAGAGAGTCTTTTTTGGTTGAGAACATATCATTGAATGAGATAGTCTTTTAGTTTTTGAGTGGCTCGGATACGAAATTTAGTCCCATTCAATGATTTTACTCTGTATCCTACAGAAATTATTACGTCTAAATTATAATAATTTGTTGGTTTCGTAGATAATCCGGAATTTCCGGTTTTTCTCTGTTTGGTCATAGTTAGATTCTTTTCTAATTCTCATTCTTTATAAATATTTATAATATGCTCATTTATTGTGGTTTTCCCTTTACCAAACAGTTTAGCCATTTGATCTTCATTGAGCCAAACAGTTTCTCACTCAAAATTTACATCTATAACAGATGTTCCATCTGATGCTTTATACAATACAATTGATCATGTTTTTTCTTCTCAATCCATACTCTCAATATAATAATAAATCCTAAGCTTTATAGTTTTCTAAAAACCATTCATATGTCTCTTTGATTCAATCTTCCAGTGCTATAGTATGTTTTCGTCATGCATTATGTAGTTTGTCTACGTTCATAAGTTTTCTTGGTGTACCATTTGGTTTATTCGTGTCCCAGTTTATTTTGCCCTCATATCCAACAATCTTCTTCATGCGTTCTGCTAAATCCTTGATAGTTATATCTCTACCAGTTCCTATATTGAACATGATATCGCCAGCTTCATTCTGTTGTTTGGTCGGATTGAAATTATCCATCAAAAATACTATAGCATCAGCTACATCGTGTACATGAAGAAATTCTCTATAGGGACTTCCATCTCACCATAGTACCACCTCTGGTAAGTTATTTATTTTTGCTTCATGAAATTTCCTAATCATAGCCGGAAATACATGAGAGCTATTGAGGTCAAAATTATCATTAGGCCCATAGAGATTAGTCGGCATACATGCAATAAAATTTGTTCCATATTGGCGATTATAGCTTTGACACATCTTGATACCAGCTATTTTGGCTATAGCATAGGGGAGATTGGTTTCTTCAAGTGGTCAAGTCAGTAAATATTCTTCTTTAATGGGTTGTGGACATTCTTTGGGATAAATACAACTTGATCCCAAAAACATTAATTTTTTGACTCATGAGAGATAAGCGTAGTGCATGACATTGTTTTGTACCTCTAGATTGGAGTATATATATTCTGCTGGTTGTGTTAAATTTGCCATAATACCTCCTACTTTTGCTGCTGCCAAAAACACATATTCTGGCTTTTCTGTTTCGAAAAAATGTTTAGTAGCTTCTTGGTTTGTTAAATCGAGTTCTTGATGTGTTTTATAAATTATGTTGTTATATCCTTGTTTTTCAAGATTTCTTTTTATAGCAGAACCCACCAACCCTCTATGTCCAGCAATATAAATTTTAGCATTTTTTTCCATTTTTTACTCATATTGATGTAAAATTTCATATCCGTGTTTTTTGAGTATTTCTTGCTTTTTAAACTTTTCACTATCAGATTTAACCATTTCTTTACACATTTCTCTGACTGTGTATTTAGGACTTCGTCATAATTTTTTTCTTGCTTTACTATTGTCTCCAAGAAGAAAGTCTACTTCTGCAGGCCTAAAATACTTTGGATCTATTTCTATAATACATTTTCCTGATTTTTTATCGTATCCTTTTTCTTCGATTCCTATTCATCTCCATTCTAACTCAATTCCTGTTTCTTCAAAACTCCAATTAACGAAATCTCTCACGGTATTTGATTCTCATGTAGCTATAACATAATCTTCTGGCTTATTTTGTTGAAGCATAAGTCGCATAGCTTGTACATAATCTTTGGCGTGTCACCAATCTCTTTTAGCATCCAAATTTCATAAATATAATTTATCTTGCAGTCCTAAACTGATTTTTGCTACAGCCATAGTTATTTTTCTTGTTACAAAAGTTTCTCCTCTGATGGGAGATTCATGATTGAATAGGATTCCATTACAAGCAAACATTCCATAACTTTCTTTATAATTTCTGGTAATCCACATAGCATAAAGTTTAGCACATCCATAAGGACTTCTAGGATGCATAGGAGAATCTTCAGTATATCCCTTTTCTGGTCTATTATATTCCATTCATCCGAACAGTTCAGAAGTAGATGCTTGATAAAATTTACACGTTTTTTCTAATCAAACAATTCTAATCGCTTCTAAGAGTCTTAAAGCACCTATTCCATCACTATTGGCTGTATATTCTGGCATATCAAAACTTACATGTACATGAGATTGTGCTGCCAAATTATATATTTCATCTGGTTGTATTTGTGAAACTAATTTTATAAGATTAGCACTATCGGTCATATCACCATAATGCAAAATAAATTTTCTATGCTCTACTTCTGGTCATTCGTACAAATGATCTATTCTTTCCGTATTAAATAAAGATGATCTTCTTTTGATACCATGTACTTCATATCCTTTATTGAGTAGAAATTCTGCAAGATATGCTCAGTCTTGTCATGTTATACCTGTAATTAGTGCTTTTTTCATTTTTTTGGGAGAATAAAAAAATTGTGTATATGGCATAAATATCCAAATTACTCTATTTTTCAACACCATTAATTGTTTTATTGTTGTTTAATTACCTATTATTACTATTATTTTGTTTATTATTCTTCAGTTTTTTCTTGTATCTTTTCTATCGTTCTCTCTAAATCGATGTTTTCTATCTCTATAAGTGCTATATTGCATCTTTGTTTCAAATCTTCTGCAATAGTTCTTTCATACACCCCATGTTGTTGTATTTTCTCTTTATCACAACTTTCTCTCGTTCTTTCTTTGTTATCCTGTGAAATTCTTTCATGTAAAAGATCTATTGGCACCTCAACAAGGATAAATGTAGTATAGAGCTCTAGATCTTCATCATCTATAGCTTTTACCAATTTTTTGTTTTCATATACCGAAAAATGACTATCTACCAATAATGTTTCATATATTTGATGAGATATAATATTTCTAAACTTTTCCTTGGCTTGTCTCATCAAACTCAATCTTACTTCATTACTGAGTCGTGATAGTTCTTTGATATCTTTTAGTATGCCACTTTTTTTCCCTATTTCTCTTACGTTTTCTCAGAAAGAGTAATGTCCTATGTTTTCTTTGTTTTTCATCAATCCCTGTATAATGCTTGATTTTCCTACTCCGTGCACTCATCCGAAAAATATAGTCTTCATGATTCCTTTATACAATATAAAATGTTGTATACATCTTGCTATTTTGTTTTTGATTGTTTGCTCTTGGATGATCTTACAATGTCTCTATATGGCAATATTTCTTCCTGTAAATTAAAATCATTAAAAAGATCTACAAAGGCATTGAAAATTGTTTGTGTTTCTTTTTTTTGCATAGCATACTGGGACACTATTTCTAATTCCACAAAATATCCTGTGTTTTCTATGTAATCAATAGCAATAGTATATACCAACTTTTCTATCTTTTTTCTATAAAGATTTCTAATTTTTTTTACATCTACATCTTTCAAAAATCATAACGATTGCAATAATGATATTGCATTTTCTTTGTTGTTATGTGGTATCTGGATATTGTTTTCTAGTTTGGAATACAATGCTCATTTGTCCACAGACACTCACTTATGGGTTATTTCACAATGGACTTCTGTTTGTCTTATTCTCAAACAAATTCTTTGTTCTATAAAATGATGTTCTTTATCCGTAAAATAGATGTCATGTTCTCCTATGTTTTCATGGGTTTTGATAAATCCAATAGATAGTGCATGCTGTATTACTCCCTCGACATCTGTACATCTAAATTTCTTTTCCGTTTCAAAAACTGCCTGATTGTTTTGTGACATATATACAATGAAAGGATAAAAAAATGTTTTTTACGGGATTTTTTTATATTCTTGTTCTAGCCTTCTTTTTTCGTATTTTTCTATTAATCTCTGAAATAAAAACCTGTTTGTTTGTGCTATATTGTTGTCTTTGTTCTGACTATCAATTTCGGCAATCATATATTTTCCTTGGATATTACTAAAATAAGAAAAAGTTATTTTTGCTTTGTCTTTGAATGTATCATACATGACGATTTCAAATTCTTTTTGAGAAAGGTATGCTCATCATACATCTTTCAAAAATCCGATATATCGATATTTGTTTAATATATGTGGAAACCATCCTGTTTCTTGTGGTCTTTCTATCTCTACAATCAGTATTTTTTTGGAAATGGCATACATACCTCGCAAAAGGCTTTGTATGTCTTTTCTAGATGTCATATGATGTAAGGTGTTTGCACAATATGCTATATCAAACGTCTTTTCTTTGAAGGGGAGGTGTACTGCGTTATGATTCGTATACAAAATTTTCTGATGATTTTTATGGATAAGATCTATCTGAGTTCGAGAGATATCATTTCCTACTACTGTATTTAGCTGTGGTAGCTTGTCTACCAGAGTGTTGAGAAATCCATTATCTCCACATGACACATCGACAAAAGAATTTATGTTTCCTATTTTATCGAGTAATAACTGATGAAATTCTTTTTTTCTCTTGAGTTTTGGTGTGAGTACAAATTTTTTTATGATCTTGTTGTGAAGTGCATATCTCAATCTATATTTTTCGTTTATTGCTATTTCGTGTTCTGGGAATGTGTTTGCAAATGTTTTGATTCTTTGGAGGGATAACTGTACTACTTTATTGTTCGCATACTTATGTATTTTGTGTAATTCTTGTTTTGTGACAAAAAGGAAGTCACCAGAAAGTAAAGCTTTTTTTATCTCGTCAAAATTTCTTACTCTTGCCATAGAGATAATACCTGTATTGGTGTGTTGTTCTTCTCAAAACGTACATATATTGGTTACTATGGCTATCGGTTCTATTTCTCAAATTACCATATCATCATGAACTTTTTTTGCGATTCTTCTTATAGCTCCATGTATATCATCTGTATCATAGATACTTCATCCAGGTAATGCTCGATAGTTGTTGTGAAAGTCCTTTTGTAGATAGATTTTCCCTTCTTCATTGTAGATACACAGTGCTGCAAAGAGAGATTTTTTCTTTGCATACTCAAATTGTTCCTTAGATACTTCAAACGTGTCTTTGATCTCAATTAAATCATAGATTTTTTTATACGTTTCAATATTGAATGTTAGATGTCCAAGCTTTTGCTTAAATATCCTATCAAATATAAAATCAGATTGATTCATGTGAGAGAGGATATCAGGTAAAATGATTCTGTCTCAAATATATATCTATCGAAAAAGAAAAAAACTGACAAAATCAGGACAAAATGAAAATGTCTATATAGTGTAGGATTCTCGCGTATTCTATTATTCAGATTTTTCTCATATATAGAATCGTTCTTCTCATTGTTTACTATGTTCGTTTGGTAATAATATATACCCGTCCTTCTCCATGTTTATCTCTTCGCCATCTATATATTCTGCAATTTTTTCTCATTTTTTAAAAAAATCCAGATGTTCAAACTTTTTTACATACTTTCAAGCTTTTTGTTTGAAGATGATTTTTTTGCACTCTATTATATCAAATTTACCATCAGACCTATCTTCACATTTACTTTCTATGAATCCAAGGTGAGATAAGGTGTTTTTTATTGCTTTATAGGCAACAATTTCTGCCTGATACTCATTATGTGTACCACATTCTATTACCACTCATGTCTTTCCACTATTATGAGCATATCATAAACTATCGGAAGATTCTGTTTCTTTATACATCTGGGGTCGTCATCTTATAATGTGTTTTGGTCATATTTTTTTTACCCATTCTTGTGTTTTCTTATCCATATAATCTTCGAATATGCATGGGACTCCATTGGCTGCCATAGAATGCAGATCCAAAAGATAATCATTATTTTCAACGTATGCGGTCAAAACATTAGCAAGTTTTTCTTCATATTTTTCTGGATTTGCATGCTTTTTGAATATTCTATTTAAATTTACTTCGTAATACCTTTTATCTGCCTCATAAGCTTTGGGATTACATATAGGTATCAATGTAATTTGTCCTGTCTGTATTTTAATGCGTCAACTGTCTAAGTCTGAAATTATTTTTACTATAGCCCTTGTTCAGCATTTTTCATCGCCATGTATGCTCCCAAGGATTAATAAACTGTTTCCATCTTTTTCCCCAATATAGGTAACTGCTTTTATCATTTTTCTTCTATTTATTTGTAAAATATTTCATTGGGCATGATTATTTTTATTCCAATGACTTCACCAATTCATTAAATTTTTTATTTCAATACACAATGTCTTCTGGTAATAGTGCTCATGCAGATTCAATCATCTCTATGATTTTTTTGTCTGTATCGGTTTTGTGATATTTGATTTGATGTAGTTTTTCATTAATTTTTATAACATTTTTGACGTTAGTTACACAATACATAGGTAGTTCCTTACTATGCATCAGAATGTTTTCTACTAATTTCTCACCAAGCCCCAAACAACGATATTCGATATCTATGAATAGAGATCACCGTTCATATATAGATATTCAATGCATGGTTATTGGCATTATGGTTACAAATCATATTATTTTATTGTTTATAGATATTTTACAACATCCATTTGCATTTGCTTGTAAAAATATCTCTTCTTTTGTCTTTTCTATCATGTGATTACCATTATTTCTGTTTTCATCTTTTATCCAACTTTCTATAGTTACTGCGTCCTCTACATGTATCGTAAAATGTATTGTTAAAGCTTCAATAATTTTTTTTTTGTTTATATCAGCTATTTGCTTACATATACGGTTTCATTCATTATTATCGTTGTTTACAAGATCCAACATTGCCTTATATTTTTCCTTATATGTATTATTGATTGTTTCTATCTCTATCGACATTTTTTAAATATAATATATTAAATACGATGTATTGTCTGACATTTTGAACTCTTTCATGCAAAATATTGCTTACAAAATTCTTCTGCTTTTTGCGAATCAAACTCCTTACAACTAAAAATATCAATGAATCATCTATTTCCGAATTCATCAAGATGTACTGTTATCGAACTTGTCTCTATAAATTGAATCATGGAATATCCCTCCAGGTCTCAGGTTCAAAATCTTTTAAGTAGTGCTTCTCAGTATCTTTGCATATCGATTACTTCGCAGATTTTTTTGGCGAATTCCTTGATGTATTCTGGATCTCTCAAAAATTCATGGTTACAATCATATATGTTGATTAACGCGATTTGTCATCGACTACCATTAGGCAAATTACTCATTTTTTTTTGTTATTTTTTAAAAAATAAAAGCATTATATCTGGTTTGTTGAGCAATGTATGGATCATCATGATCTCTTGTATTCTCCTGTAGGGGTTATGACCCTCACGATTCCGAGTTTTCCTAATATCTCTTCTGTCTTATCATCAAATCGATCACATCCTATAAGATATTCCTGTAATTGTAATGTATTGGTAGAAAATTTTCCTGTTCCATCTCAATTTTCTCAGATTCCGAATTTATCATCTACCTCCAAAAGTATCTTATTGTGTTCTTTAAAAAAATTTCTAATTTCTGTCATATTATGTACCAGATTTGAACAAATTATACCGGCAACCAGTTTCCCATCCTGTCCTGTTACAGCTGAAAAGTACGTATCTACATGGAAACCTATTCCATCTATCATCAGAATCTTATCTTTATGTATTTCAAATTGTTCTTTTACGAAATTAATTCATTCTTTATTGTTCCTATTTTGCATTCCTGCAAATAATATCCCTTCTTCTGGTATATAGCGAAAGTTTCCTCCTTCAAAAAAAAGCCCTTCAGGGGCCGTGATTATTTTTCTCTCTATATCATGCTTCTTTGTCAATGTTTCCAAGATTTCTTTCATAATTCACTCTTCTACTTTTCTTTCTGGTCTAGAAAAATTTGACATTAAAATTTTATCTTTTTGGTTTGAAATAAAGCTATCACGAACAAAAACGAAATCGTGTTGAGTAAACTCTCCCTTCGTATCTACAAGATCTTTTCAATTTGGATTTATAAGATCTGTATTCTGTCTCAAAATTTTACTGATAGCGTCTTGTGTTTCTTGGATTCTTCTAATAGTGTCTAATTCATTAGCATTGGGAAAATTAATCTCAAACATTTTTGCTCTACCTGTCCCACTACATGCAGTGATTATCCCTCAGTATTCATTTTGCACCATTTTGTGATCTGGTGTATATCCTTTTTTCATAGCTGGATTATCTGAATATCAAGGCATTCCTCACACCTCCTTTCATCGCCATGGAGCAATAGATGGCTTGGATGTTAGTAATAACGTCTCTGGCATAATGGTAGTATAATAAAATAAAAAATAGATCTGAAAAATGTTTTTGTTTCTTTATATGTGCCATCTATACTATTTCAAAAAAATAAAAACACTGAGAAAAATAAGAAAAATACCTGATTCTTTGTTTTACGATATTTTTATTCCAAAAACCAAAAACTCTCTATTCATCAGAAGTGGTAGAGAAATGCCTCTTGTAATTGTGCTGCTTAAAGTTTTTTCAAGATACTATCTATAGTTATTCTGTTTGATATTGGTGTAGCTAGAGTTCCCAATATCTTCTCTATATGTTTGCTGATACATATTTTTTTCAAAACGATGTCGTGGTACAGATTATCATATATGTACGTAAAAAACTCATATAATCTTTTAGGGTTTTTTTCCTTACTGAGTTTTTCTTTGATGATGCTTTTAAGAAAATCATCTATCTCTTTTTGTGTTTTGCTTTTTATCTGCTTTACAATTTCTTGCTTATCTATTTCTTTATCCGATATCTCCATTATCCAAGCTAAGGGGAATAAAGCTTTTTTTGGGATCGGACCTATTATAGTTGTTGAAAAAAAGAAAAAAACGGAAAAAAATAAGAAAATGCTATTGTTATGTGGTTTTAATCGATTTATAGCTTCTTGATGATAAAAACTTTAAAGTCGCTTACATTAAGTTTCATATAGAAATCAAACATACTTCACTTGCAGACCAACGGGATTTTTTCCCCTGTTTCTTGCTCGATGAGAGAAATAAGTGGTATCACTATTTTACCTAGCATTTCATTCTTATTTTTGCTATAGCTTGAGATTTCTAATTCTTTGTTTCAGAGGTCTTGTCCCATCTGATCTAATAACTTTCACAAAATGCTGATTGTGGATGTCTGAGAACAGAGGTCTTCTGAAGTCAACTTTCTTCCATTGAGATATATTTTATTGTCTATGGTATCTAGTAATAATCCTTCCTTATACTCATGGATGATATCGTTATAATTTCACAAAAAGCTTTCCCCTTGATTGTTTTTGCAAAATACCTTATCTTTCTGGATGTACTGAGAAAATATTTTCTCTGAAATGCTCTGCTCTATCATAACGCCATCTTCGCTTATCCCATCTATTCGTGAAGCATAAGGTAATTCTATATCAGGATATTCAGATTTTAATCTTTCTATGGTTTCAAATAAATGCTTCTTATTTGTTCCATCTTTCATGATTACCATACAATTATCTCATATTTTACTGGAATAACTATTTGTTATGCCTATTTTTTCTTTGTTTTCTGATGCTTCCTGAAAAAATGAAATAAATGTTTCAATAAAATCCGAAGGTTTTTTTTCCATCATATAAAAGAGATATCTCACATTATTGATTGCGTCAATTAGATGTTCTGCGTTTATGTTATCTTCTCCCTCAGTGTAAATCTTTTCTAAACTTTCTAAAATCATAACCGTAGATAAAGAAAACATATCTACAAATTGATTATATACGCCGTTATGTAAAATTTGTATAAAACGGACATTGTTTGCCAATTTAGTAATAGGTAAAATTTTGTCGTCCACAAATTCTTTGTATTTTTGTAGTTTCTTTTTGTCCAATTGAATGCTTTGCTCTATTTTTTCGTATGTTCTTTGTGATCATGAATAAATTATTGCATAATCAAAAGGGAGATAATTGTATTCTTCTACCTCGAAGAGTTTAGTAAATGGAACAAATGCACTCTTTAATTCTTTTATATCATCTGTTTGGATATCATTATTAAATTCTTCACAATAAAAGAGAGCGGGAGAATATCATTTATGTAAGACATGACTGCTTCATGATGAATTCCCATATCTTGTCAATAACGCCATCTGCCATGAGGTCATTTCTATCTCATGAAACATTTCAGATTGCATAAATTCTTCGTAATTTTCTAAATCCTTGTGCGTTATTTTTCCAACAAACAAATAGAGAGACACAGATAATACTGCCATAAATGTTGCCGAAAAAGAAAAAGAGTATCGTCTTCCTCATTCAGCGAGTGCTTGTATATGTATTCACTGTTTTTTGTTGTGTTTTTTTAAGAAATCTTTTATAAATTCTATAATCTTTTGTTCTTTTCCATCTACTATGTCATGCATTCAATGGCGTTCAAATGTAGAGGTACTAATATCGTATATAGAGAAATCTCCAAAGCACACCTCTTCTGTCTGATTGCTATTTATTCACAAATACATCTTTATTGGTAGTTTGAACTTTATACGCATAAACTTTGATACGTGACCTATTCATGTGGGAGTTAGCGATCATGTGAAACATCAACTTACAATTAGATTGTTCTTCGCAAAAAAATCCTCATAATCACTTTTGAAATGCTTCTGTAGCGATTTGGTGTTCATAGGAATTCTTTCTTCCATAGAATATGTTTATGTCATAAATATATATGATATAATCTATTATATAAATATTCTTTCATAGATATCAATTATATTGTCTTGTTTTTTATTGTTGTTTTGTCGTATATTTTTATTATAAGCAATTAATCTATTAAAATACCACTTTTACTTTTTTAGTATGTATTTTATGAAAATTTCTATAGGCTTCTCCTGAGCTGCTGGTACAGGAGTCAATACGTCTGGAATGCTTCTTGGCCAACTTCTCTCATCCAAATGATATACGATTCTTTGAGACAAGGAATATGCTTCTATTATCAAAGGAGATAATAATAATTTTTTTCTCTATATCTCAGATCTTGTTCCTTTTATTACTCAAAGCATTGATCATTTTTTTCCATTTGATGAGTTTTCCGTGACCAAAAATACTCCCTTGTATATGCTCAAAAAAATCCACCCCCTCAAAGATTCAAACGTAAAATACAAAAATGTCTTTTTTTTCTGAGCAGCTTTGAAACTTCTCGGTATTGCTTGTGAAGAAGGTGAAAAATTGTTAGCTAGTCAATTTTCTGGTGATGTTCTCAGCGATAATATAACTACGTTAACTCAATGATATGCGTATTTCACAGCATCCAAATATAATCTTTCTCAAAATATTTGACCAGCCAAAGAGTTTGTCTTTTGAAACGAACTGATTGGTACTTGAGCTATTGCAGCAGGTATGAACTTCTATTCTGCCTATCCGATGACGCCTGCATCGTCATTGATTGATGTTATTACTCCTCACAAAGAAGTTATTTTCTTCCAATGAGAAGACGAAATTGCTGTTAGTATGGCTATGCTTGGAGCTAAGTTTGGTGGTAAAAGAGCTATGTGCGGAACTAGTGGTGGTGGATTTGCCTTAATGACAGAATCTATAAGTTTTTCTCATATAGCTGAACTTGGGTGAGTGTATATTCTTTCTCAACGCGATGGTCCGAGTACGGGGACACCAACCTATACGGGACAATCAGATTTGAATTATGCCCTGAATGCAAGTTTTGGTGATACGTTTCCCATAGTATTGGCGCCGTCTACGTTTGAAGAATGATATAATCTCATCTGAAAAGCATTAAATCGATCCGATATCTATCAGCATCCTGTTATCTTTCTTGTCGATAAACAACTTTCTGAATCATATCTTTCTGTAGACAAAAGTAAGTTATTGTCTGAACAAATTAATCGTTGAAAGATAGCCTCCTTTGCTAAAGGAGGGGAGGGAGGATTTGATTATAAGAGATATGAATTGACTTCAGATGGAATCTCTCCCGTTATGTTACCAGGAACTGAACATTGAGAATTTATTGCTACCTCCTATGAACATGATGAATATGGAGCAACCAATGAAAATCCTATTATCAAAAAACAACAACAAGATAAGAGATTCACAAAACTAGAAACATTTGTTCAACAAGAATTTACCAAAGAGTTCACTGGATATGAAATTATCAATCCTGAAGCCAAAGAATTTTTTGTTACCTTTGGGGTCAATCGTTATGTAATAGAGGAGTATATGAGCATTAAGAATTCAAAATTAAAAGATTGAAAATTAAAATATTGATTGATAGTTATTAAGGTTTTACAACCATTGGATATGAGACTCAAAGTATTTTTGGATACCAATGTTAAGAAAATAAAAAAACTTATTTTTGTAGAAATGAATTACTCATGACAACTACAAGAACTTATTACTAACAAATGTTGGCTTCATGATAAAAAATGGAATAATAAAATTACGAATATTAGAAAATATACCTTGTACCCGATATTTGCTGAAGATATTGTTTTTTAGTCATTGTAATCGGATATATCTATACGTCATTGCGAGGAACGAAGCAATCTAGTTTAAAATTATTGGATTGCCACGCCTCATTTCTTTCGGCTCGCAATGACCTTTGTATTTTACATTCTAATTCTTGTTCATGAGAACAAATCTAACTAAAATCCAACGATGTCCTGGCTGTGGAAACTTTCTTATCAATGCAGCCATCAAAACTGCACTTAAACAATTGAATATTCCAAAACATAAGGTAGTGATCCTTTCTGGTATTGGATGTGCCAGCAAAACTAGCCAATATATCGATGGGTATGGATGTGAAACTTTACATGGAAGAAGTTTGCCTTTTGCTACTGGTGTAAAACTTGCCAATCCTGATTTAACGGTAATCGCTTATGGAGGAGACGGTGATGGCTATGGTATCGGACTTGGTCACTTCCTTCATTCTTGTAGAAGAAACATTAATCTGACCTATATCGTTGCTAACAATGAAAACTATGGATTGACTACGGGCCAAGCCTCTCCGACGACTCCACTGCATGTCAAAACAAGATCTACGCCTGAAGGCAATGAACTCTTGCCATTTGACCCTAATGCACTTGCAAAAGCTGCGGGATGTTGATATTCTGTCCATATGATAGACAAAGATTTACCTCTTCTGACTCAAGCTATTGTGGATGCCATCATGCATGAATGATTTTCTCATATTGATGTTGACCAGGCATGTCCTAGTTGGAGAAGACGATAAAAACAGTGAACAACTAACAGTGAACAACTAATAACAAAAGGAAAATTGCAATAATTTTTAGTTGTTAGTTATGTTTTGTTAGTTTGATTAAGGTCTTGCTATTTATTAAAAAATATTTATAGTATTAAAAACAAATAAAAAAAATATACCTATGAATAAAAAACCAACACTTATGGATGCATTGGAGCTTATTCAGGATGCTACGGAAATGCTTTCCATCAACAATGAGAATCAATGTAATTGTGTATCCTGCACATCGCTTGATGTGGCACTGGTAAAGCTTAAAAAGCAACTCAACAAAGACACGGGTATGCCACTCGAGTTTTTTGCACCAGCTGACCCTAAAGGGACGGTAGAAATCTCACCATCGGATGATCTTCAACCGGGGAATCCAGATTTGACTCCTGAGGCGATAGAATTATGTCATGATGTTTATTGTATCATGTCGTACGAATCTTTTGTGTTACAACTACCAAACACATTAATCCTTGTATTATGGTAAACAAGCGAGATTTTATATCCGTACTAGCCAGAGTCAGGCGCTTACGAAATACTACGCGTAAGAGCAATCCTTCGAATTCCGGCATTCTTAGTGGCTTTATTATTGAAGCAGACCAATCATTGGCTGCCAGTAAAGGTAAACCACTTTCCTCCGCTCAAGAGGAACTCTATCGTAAACTGGGGGCTGCTGTTGGTCCCTAAACACTATCTTATTTCGTTTCACTTATTCCCGGGCTTTCCCGGGTTTTTTTATTTTCTTGAAAATAGAGTAGCTTTTATTACACTTAATTTTACTCACCTTTTACCTTGTTATTCGTACGTATGTTTCAAATAGAATATTCTCCCAAACTTAGATGAGAAATTCTTATCTCTGGAAGCAAAAATGCTGCTTTACCTATCGTAGCTGCAAATTATTGTATCGATAATGCAGTGACATTACTTAATAAACCAAATATCAAAGATATCGTATCCATGGAGACTTTAGCGCAATCTGCGATTGAAAAATCTACAGACTATTTTGATTTGACGGATGATCTTGCAAAGAAATTTAGAGCATCTATTCTGCTTATTCCTTTTGGACTTATCAAATATGGGAAAGTGAAGTTCGTTTGAAGCGGATGATGTAATATTGGTAAAAGACCATTGGATACTTTTGATGATGCACTTGCAAAAGCTGGTGTCAAAATCATAGTCGATGAATTTAAAACGTATGAAGTTGTTGCGAAACCCAAAAAAAATATTATGCTTCAGTGATTTTCTGTGACTGCTATCGAAGCGTTATTGATGTATCTTGCTTTTGCGGACAATTTTGATTATGAAATAAATATTTATCAAGTTGCTATAGAACCTCATGTGAGAAATTTGATAGATTTTCTCAATAGTGTTGGTGCAGATATTCATTTAAATGTAGATCATAGTATTATTATGAAACCATCAAAAATTGCTATCACACAAAATGAGTTTACCATTGTTGCTGATTATATAGAAGCTGGTACGTATTTTGCTATTGGTGCAGGTGCTGATGATTCTGAGCTTATTATCAAAGGTTGTCATGTAGATGAGCTTTCTGCTATGTACAGCGTTGCTGAGAGGATTGGCATAAAATTTAAAATTATTGATAAACATACTATCAAAGTAAATTCTTCAAATAAAGCTAATTATAAATCACTTAATAAATTGGAAATCAGGACATATCCTTGATTTCCTACTGATCTTCAGTCTATTTTTTGAACATTACTTACTCAAGCTACTGGTGTTTCTAAAATATTCGAAACGCTTTATGAAGGAAGATTTGGATATTTGACCGAACTGGAAAATCTGTGAGCCAAAATAGAAATTCTTAATCCTCATCAAGCAATTGTTATATGACCAACCAAACTTAAAGGTGGGTATGTTTCTTCCACCGATCTTAGATGTGGTGGTGCCATGGTCCTTGCATGAATTATGGCCCAAGGTACAACAAACATTATGAATGAAGATATTATTGCTAGAGGATATGATGATATCGTATACAAATTACAACGTGTTTGAGTTAAAATTGCTGCTGTATAAATTGACAAATAACGACATGAATCGATCATAGTAGTCGTCTTTCATGTCCAAATATATACATATTTTATTATTTAAACACAACTATTATGAAAAAATTATTAGTACTTTTCGTGAGCTTATTCGCTTTGGGACATGTATTTGCTGCAGGAACGACAATCGTTTCTAACGATACTAAGATTAGCTCAGAAATAATGCCGCCTATCCAAACTACAACCCAGTATTCTTTCAATGAAAGTGGGGTTAAAAACTTAATTACCCAAAAAAATAGCTTACTTCAAGTCAATTGTAATGGTTCAGCTATCTTACAATCTTTGGGATTTGGTGCTTCTACCAAAAAACTGTTTTCTATTTGATTGGAAGAAAATGGCTATGAATATACTTTTGATATCAAAAATTGTAGTCTTCGAGGAAATAAAGTTAATGCAAATTATAGTTATGTCAAATCACTTACAGAAAAGGAAGCGTTAGCCTTTGCTGACGCATTTATGCAGACGTCGTATCTCAAAGATAAAACATTTTATCAATTGGGAACTCCCTTTGTGTTATATAAAAATTCCAATGGGCCTAGCTATCCTATAACAAGAGAGGGTATGTCGTATAGAGAAGATACCACCACGTTATCTGGTATTGAGATAGATGACTCTGATACTGAAGATATTCTTCCTCAATATACATCCTTTACGATTATGTATCCTTATCTTATCAATGGACAAGAAATATGGGAATCTTATGGCACAAGAGTTGGCATGACTTTAGAGGTTTCTGCTGATGGAGTCAATAGTGTTAATGCAAGACTCTTGCCCTTCAAAGCTTCCAAAAGAAATTCTGAAAAGCTTTCTGGAGATGATGCTGTGAGGATTCTTCAAAATTGAGGAAATGCACCATTGTATTCACCGACAACTATCCCCGTACAATTGACGTCAGTACAAAAGGTATTGGTATTATTTAATCTACGAAGAGACAATAAGACATACTTATATATTTCTTCTGGTATTGGACTCAAATCTGATGTAAAGTCTGACCAACGAGCTCAACAACCTTATACTATGATTTTGTCTGATTACAAAATCGGTAATACTGCTCAATAATAAAAATCAAACCCAGGAATGAGGAACAAGGAATGGGGAACAAGGAACTACGAAAGTATCTTAGTTCCTAATTTCTTATCGTCTTTATTGTATATATGTTTGTATTATGAAAAAAATAAAACGGATTGTTATTTTTACGTTGTTTCTCGATATGCTCGGAATGACTATTATGATTCCTGCATTTCCCAATTTGGTCACGTATTATCATACGAGTTATTTTATGATTTCACTTGGAGTAACGTTATTTTCTTTGTTTGGGCTCTTTTCTACGCCAATTCTCTGAGCGATTTCTGATAAATATGGCAGGAAGATCGTTCTTTTGGTGTCTGTTATTTCTAGCCTGATAAGTTATGGATTGATTTGGATTTCATGAAATATCTGGGTATATTTGATTGCGAGAATTGTCAATGGAGCTGCAGCCGGCAATATTAGTTCTATACAATCAATTCTCACTGATATAGCAGTAGATCATAAAGAACGTACGGCAAATTTTTGACTTTTTGGGGCGGTGTTTGGTGTAGGATTTATTATTTGACCTGCCATAGGAGGATGGTTGCTTGGATATGGAGTTAAAATGCCGTTTATTGTCAGTTTCTTCCTTTGTCTCATCAATGTTCTCTTTATCATACGATGACTTCCAGAGACCAATAAATTCTTAGTCAAAGCCAAAAAAATATCTATCAATATCGTTAGTATCTTCAAAAATATGTTCGTCTCTCCAGAAAAAAAATATTATCTAGTGTTTTTCATTATCAATTTGGCATTGATGGTATATCAAATGTCATTTACACTCTTTTTGAATGAGCGCTTTGGTATCTCTGGTGAAACGAGTGGTTACTTCATGGCACTTATCGGATTTGTTATGGTGATTAATCAATGATTCCTCCTGAAATCGTTTTGGCTCAAAAGATTTTCCAACAAACGTTTGGTGTGAATAAGTATTTTGTGAATGATTGTTTGTTATGCTTGAGCTTTTTTGTCTGGTTCTATGTGGCTCATTATTGCTTGGGTAGCAATAAGTGGAATCTTTCAATGAATATTCCGTCCCGTCTTTCAAGATATTATTTTGGGAAATAATCATGATATCTGATTGATTAATGGTAATATGGCTGCCTTAGCCAATCTTGCCAATATATTCTGACCTTTGGTCGGTTGATATCTGATTGATCTTAATATGTCTCCTTTTGGTTTGGTGGTTTTGTTACTTATTGTTGCATATATCTATGCGAAAAAATATTTAACGAAACATATTATCTAATTGACTTGAAATTTTCGAGTAAGAAAGTACATATTATCAATAGATTTATTGATTAATTTTTGTGAACATGGCATTATCAAATATCCCACCTAAGTGAACGAGTGATTGGTTTCCTCAAGAGTTCGCTGTACGTAAATATATTTTTGATACATGGAGAACGGTCTGTAAAAAATTCTGATATCAGGAATATCTTTGACCATTGGTAGAAAATGCTGCTATACGAAGAGCAAAATCGGGTGAAGATATCTGATGAAGTGAACTTACGCTTATTACTGATAGGACATGAAAGATAAGTGATTTCGCTCTTAGACCGGAGATGACACCTACAGTTACTCGTATGGTTAGTAGAATATATATGCAAGAATCAAAACCTATTAGATTTTTTTCTATAGCAAATTTTTATCGTAATGAAAGACCACAAAGAGGCAGAAATAGAGAATTTCGACAACTCAATATTGATCTTTTCGGTAGTCAATCTTCTTATGCTGATTTAGAGGTTTTACAAGTGGGAATGGAAATTATGCTTGCTTTCACTCCACCAAAAAATTCTCGAATCATGTATCTCAATAGTCGTCAGATTATAGATTATATCATAGATGAAGAAGTGTGATTGCTTACTGATAAAAAAACTGAAATAGTGAGGCTTATGGATAAACGAGAAAAACTGGAAAAAGATGTTTTTGTGGGTATGCTCAAGGATCATTGATTGGATTCTCGTCAAATTGATACAATTATCAGGTATTTAGATATACGTGATATTTCTGTCTTGGCTGATGCCTTCCCTAATATCAAGAATAATTTATGATATCTTGATGTATTTACTATATTTTCCAAGCTTAGTGCTTTGTGATATGGTGAATTATTTCAATTTAAATGAAGTTTAATCAGATGATTTGATTATTATGATGGCGTAGTATTTGAGGTTTTTGATTTGCATCCAGATAATAGACGTGCTATGTTTGGTGGTTGACGTTATAATGGACTTGCTGAAATATTTGGGAGTACTGCGTTCCCTGCTGTATGATTTGCACCTGGTGATGAGGCCATGAAACTTTTTTTGGAGAGTCGATGAATGATTGATGATATTATCAAAAAACAACATCAAGAAACTTATTATATTCCTATGCTTGAAGAAGAATATTATGATAACTATTGCATCTTAGCACAGAAGCTGAGAAATGATGGATATCTCGTAGAGCAATGATTGGATATACAGTGAGTAGGCAAGGCTTTACAATATGCCAACAAAAAAGAAATTGCTTATGTTGTACTTCTTGGTAAAGAAGAAATGAACAACAAACAATATAAAATCAAAAATATGAAAACAGGCGAAGAGAAAACAATGGATTTATAATATTATTTATACTTATCTGCTGTCTTTTACCCTCTGAATATGCTCATGTCTTTGCTTCAGTTTGTTATTATCATCTCTGCCGTGGTGTTCATTTTGTTCGGACTAGATCTCTACAAACGCAAAAAAATGAATATACTTCATTTTTTCGTATTTTTTGTGGGCGGTGGTATGGTTGTTCTTTTCGGCTTTAATCAAGATTTGCTGAATCAATTCGGTAAATTCTTTGGTATAGCGAGAGGTGCAGATTTGTTGGTATATGCATCGCTTATTTTCTTATTTTATTTCTATATTGATGTACTCAACAAACATACCAAAGATAAATTTCAGTTGACGAAACTTGTTTCTCAAACCGCTATCAATGCATGATATCAAGAAAGTCAAAATCAGATTGCCTCGCGACACAATGATGGTGAAAAAGATGACTTTGTATTCAATATCAGGATATATAATGAAGACGTAGGAATAGTTACCAATGTTATTGATGAGATCATCGATGCAGGATTCAGAAAAATTGTTTTTATAAATGATTGATCGTCGACTAATATCATTGAAATTCTTCAAGAAAAAAAGAAACAGCATCCTGATAAACTTATTATTATTCTGTCTCATACGCTAAATAGGTGAGGTGGGGCAGCGAATCAGACCTGATATAATTTTGTAAAAAAATATGGAGATGAGCTTAAAATCAAACGATTTGTCAGTTTTGATGCTGATGGACAAATGAATGTGAAAGATATGGACACTTTTATGAAACATATTCATGCTGATCAAAAACTAGGATTGGATTTTGAACATAAAAGACCTGATCTCTATCTTGGTTCGAGATTTGTGACAGGTGGCAAAGTTGAAAATATGCCAAAAATGAGATGAGTCATCCAAATTTTTGCCAAATTAATTACTAGAGTATTGTATTGAACTAAGGTTTCCGATCCTCATTGTGGATATAGAGTTATTGCTCTTTCTGCATTGAGAAAAATAGTTTTGACTGCTGATGGTATGCATTATGCCAATGAAGTGAATGAACAGATCAGAAGATATCATATGAAATATAAGGAAATACCTGTTCATATCAGATACACTGATTATAGTATGCATAGCTTAACCAAGTGACATAGAAATAAAAATTCGGATAGTATAAAGCTTGCCTCGGAAATGATTTATAAAAAGATTTTCTTTAGATAATTCCCCCGTGTTGACGTCATTCCGGCGCTAAGTGTTGTGGCCGGAATCCATACCAAGCAACCTGGATTCCCGCTTTCGCGGGAATGACGTGTAAGAGTGGAATACGGGAATAATATGCTTTATTATTAATATATTAGTTATGATAGATTTAAAAAAAGTACGTGATGATATCGCAGGATATACAACAATTTGCCAACATAAAGGCAAAAATATAGATATTGAATGAATCCTCGCAAAGGATGATCAGAGAAAAGAATTTCAACAAAAAATCGATGCTATGAAACACCAACAAAAAGAATTGGCTGCTAAAAAAGAATATGATGCTGCCAAAGCTTTGAAGTGAGAAATCCATTGATTGGAAGCACAGTATGAAGCCATAGTTGCTGAACTTGATAAAGATTTGTTGACTATGCCAAATACTGCTTTACATCCTGGTGTACCTATCGGCACCAATGAAACTGAAAACGTAGTGGTTAAAATGTTTGGTGAAATACCAAGTTTTGAGTTCGAAACAAAAGATCATATGACACTTATGAAACATTATGATATGGTGGATGTGGAAAGGGGAGTGAAATTGGCTTGAGCTCGTAGTTATTTTCTTAAGGGTGATGGTATGTTGCTTGAGCAAGCAGTACTTCAGTATACTTTGAAAAAGCTTGTAGCAAAATGATTTACTCCGTTGAATGTGCCCAATATTGTTAATCCTGAGTGTTTAGTTGGTACCTGATACTTTCCTGGTGGAGAAGAAGATGCGTATTGGTTGGAAAGAGATAATCAACGATTGATTTGAACGTCTGAAATACCGGTTACTGCTTATCATATGGATGAGGTTTTGGATGAAAAAGATCTACCAAAAAAATATTGTGGATATTCTGCATGTTATCGTAGAGAAGCGGGAACTTATGGAAAAGATACGGCTGGACTCTATAGAGTACACCAATTTATGAAGGTAGAGCAGGTAGTGATCTTGCCAGAAAACGAAAAAATGTCTAATGAATATCATCAACAAATATTACAAAATGCTATGGATATCCTTGATGATCTCAAGATTCCGTATCGTTTATTACAACTCTGTAGTTGAGATCTTGCTATAGGAAAATACAATTCTCATGATTTGGAATGCTGGATGCCTTCACGTGCTAGTTACGGAGAAACGCATTCTGTTACTTCATTTCTTGATTTCCAGGCACGTAGATTAAATCTTCGTTATCGTGATAGTGAAGGTAAGATTAAATATTGTTATACCATGAACAATACTGCTATTGCTACCCCAAGAATACTTATCGCACTTATTGAAAATAACCAACAGGCAGATGGAACAATTAAGGTTCCGGATGTTTTAGTGCCGTATATGGGCAAAGCATTTATTTGAAAATAAATCTATTAGCGATTAATTATTTCATTTTAACTAATAAAAAAACTCCCAGGCTATCGGGAGCTTTTTTTGTGAAAGGGAATAATTAACTTATTTCTCTCAAAAATAATTATGTGACTATCTATTAATATCTAGATATTTGATTAACTTTTTTTAGCATTGTTTCTCAATCGTCTTCAGTATTGTAGTCCAAACGCTTACATGATTTATTATAGTTTTTTGATCAATCTATTAATTTTTGTGCCCATGCGCAATTATTATGTACTAATATCTTTTTCATAAAATCTGCTCAATATTTTTTGCCAATATAACGAAAATTTCTTACAACTCGGTCTCCATCATATCTTAAGTTTATTATTCCCTCAGAGGTAATGTATTCGAAAAATAATTTTTCATCAACTTTTTCTAGACTCTTTATTCTATTGGAGCTAATTGTATTGAATGCGTCTTCACTGTCTTCTACTCATGTCATTATATCGATTATATCTCCTGCATCTGATCAACATTGCATTTTAATAATTTCGGGATGTGTAAAAAAATCTATGGCTTTCTTTTTGTTGATAGTCATAAATATTTTAAATATCTTTTGAAGATTATGAAATGTTCTACTCTCATCTCAATTAAATTCTTTCTTTATTTTTTCATTTTTAAGAAAGTAATGAGTTATCTGATCTATATGTCCCGCTTTCATCATTCTCTCAAAAAACCTCACAGGGTGTAGCTTCTCAATATAGATAGCTCATATATCTTCATGCAATTTCAATGCTTTATCTATCTCATTGTTACTTATATATGCATTAATTGTATATCCAGATAGTCCATTCCCATTGTCAGAATTATATTCTGTTTTTTGGATTAATTTGGCTTTTTCTACTAATCTTACTTCTAATACTTCATCTTTTAAAGCTTCACAAAGAAATGTATCTACTTCTTTCAGATTACTTTCACGTTCACTATCTCTATGGCACAATACAAACGTAATGATATCAAAATATTTATCATTATTCCTAATAAATTGAGCAATGTTCCTAGAATTTATTGTATTATCTCTACATAACTTTTGTACATAATCTATCCAATTATCCTTGGACATATGGTCTATAGTTGTTGTTACAATTTGTGCTTTTATTTCAGAATCTTTGCTCTCCAATTCAAAGTGATTTTCATCAAGTATCTGATATAATGTTTGAGTTCATATAACATTAAGTAAATTTAACATTGTACTCTTATATTCCTCATTATCTGATGAATTTATTTTATGTATCAAATAATCCTTTGATTGGTTTGTTTCTTTAGACATAATATATATTATAAAAGTAAAATCATATGTTATATAATTATATTACTTATTATGTCAATACATTATATTTTATTTAAATAAAAAATTTTCTGATAAGTGGTTGGGAGTTCTGTCAGTGACATCATAGCATTAGTTTGTTTGTCTCCTTCTTCAAACACATGTAATATCATGTTCTTTCACAATATAGTATTATATTTCTGTTAGAAATAACAAAAAAAGCTCCTGTTGAGGAGTTTTTTTTTGAACGGAACTGAGTGTTATTGCTCTTGGTTTTTTGTGGCTAGAGTACTAAGGCAACCGAGTAAAAACCTCGAACAAACAGAGTCCAAGACTCATGTTTCCAAATATGATATTCTTGATGGATTGATTGATGAACTTAGAAGAGCATCGACACTTATGGACAAGTTGTGAATTTACGATGAAAAGTCCTTGTATGAGAGAATCAATGGGACCAAAGAAATAACTCCTTTATTATAACATATGTTATTTAATGGACAATTTGTCCATAAACTATTCCTTAACTATGTATCAAATTACTACATACCCTTTTACTCTTTAAATTACAAATATGCTCAGATTTGATTCCATAACTATATCTATCCCTTACGATGTTGATTCATCCGATAGTAAATGCTTCCAATATATCAATACTGATAAAATGAACTGTTTACATACAACATATCCAGCTACTGCCAAAAAACCAGGTGGTACATGTATGAGTTATCAGCATAAAAGCGATGTAAGTTGATTCAATGGCTTCACTTATTACCCACAGAAGAAGTCTGTGACTATGAGCATAAGTTCAAAGATTCTTGGTAAAGACTATATCAACCTGATAAATAAGACGAATATCAGTAAAGTAGTTGATATCCTAAACGGCACACATGCAATCTTCAAGCTAAACTTTGACCAGTTCTATGAACAATCAATCGTTACCCATGTAGATGTGACTCAAAACATCCTAACTACCCATAGTGTTGATAAATACATCAATGAATTATCCACTTTGACCAAATACACGACGAAGTATTTTAAAGAAGAATACGATTCTAGCGGTCTTGTGTTCAAGGCAAAGAACAAAAGGAATACAGATAGGATGGTCATATATGATAAGAAGATGGAATTAGAACACCAACAGCAAGACTTCATTAAAAGAGCAAAGATTGACCTTGAACAGTTCAACAATATTCTAAGATTTGAGATGAACATCAGTAGTAGCAATCTAGATACATACTTCTGAACCAATAATTTGAAGAACATAATAGAGTCTGACTGTAATCCACTATATCAATTATTCTTAAACATCACAAAGAACTACGATTGATGGTTTCATCAAGTTCCAAAGATTGATGATATTATGAATCAACCAGGCACTCCAAACAAAATATTCAATGAATTATGAAGATTCTTAGCATTCGAGTATCTCAAATCTGATATCAATACTATCAGATGACGATTCAAGAGTAGAAATACAAAGAACAAAATAGAAACGAGATATGCTAACTTGATTCAAAAGACATTGGCCAAGATGGATAAGATAGACTCTAATAATATTCTATCAGAGATAAGAGCCAGTTTATGTTGAGTCCATGACCATCAGTTCCAAAGAAGGTTCTATAATTCATCTGCTTATAGTGATGATGAAGTAGATGATAAAACAATAGAATCTGATTCTAGTGTATGTTATGAATACAACAAATGTGTTCTGTCTGACGATGACGATTGAATACCTATCATGGATGAAGATATTGTTCGTGAATATGAAGAGCAAATAGCATAATTTTACACCATTAGCTCTGACCATATAGATACACCTGCTATAAATTAGTATAATTCAGGATTAGAATCATCCGAGAGTGACCGTTGCTATACACCCATATCTTTGTGCAGAGAAGTATCATAAAGAACACTGGTCCAAAGCCACAATTAATAATTTATATATTGTTTTTGGCGGGTTTTTGTATATTTCGGGAAATTGATTTTTCCGTCAGAAAGAGGGATGCAACGAGGTCTGAAAAGAAAAAACTATACCTTTTGATTAATTAATCAAAACCCCCCACCAAATATAGATAATGAATTTGAATGTCGCTTAAAATTATGAAGTTATCGAAACAAACCGAGACTTCCCAGTCTATATCATCCCTTTAACTATATAATTTCTTGTTTCCTATCTTTTGATATGTGCTCTTTTGGTTGGCATTTAATTAATCATTGATAAATAAACTATGCAATAAGAGGAAAAGAATAGAACATGAAGTTATAAATACTGATATGTAAACCAAAACAGAACGATTTTTACTTTTTATGATAGCTATTATTCCGGTGATGAAAGAACTTATAATTAGAAGAACTGAAATACCCACAGTCCAATCCCACCAATGACCTTCGTCAAATGTAACTAAACCAAATAGCATAAAAACAAAAAAGACTATGAGCAAGAGCAGATAAAGCATTGTCAATCCTACTGGCAACTTACCTATCTGGGTTTTGGGTAAAAAAGTGATTTTCATCTTTATCATAAGTTAAGAATAAAATTAGATTATTTCAGAAGTAGGGTTTTACCTCTTTGCTCTATTTATCAAATCAGTAGCACTTACATCTTCATCCATAGTCCAATACATATTCTCCCCTATATTAAAATAGGTATATTCTACATTCCCAAATATTTTCTTATATCAATGTTCTTTAATGAAGTAGGCAAACTCTACCAAAGTCTTTTGGTCTTCGACTGAGAGATTTCTTTTGACTAGATATTCATGAGGAGCAAAAGAAGCATAAGTCTTAGCAAAAATTCGGTCATTGTTATCTATGAAGTTGATGAATTTTTCTCATTGTACTTCTGCCATATAGTAAAACATTATCAGGTAAAATTTCTAAGACATATCACAAGTATCGTTTTCCAAATCATAAGGCACTACTTCCAAAGAAACTTTCTCATCAAAATAGTGATAGAAGAATTGGTCAAGTTTTGTGGTAAAGGTATCTGTCTTTGGATAGATAAGATAGAGTTTTTTTGATTTATACTTTTTGGCATAAGCATATAGCTGATACATATCGGATTGAGATATCCCATAATTTATGGATTCATCCATCCCATCAAGTAGCTTCCATTTTGTGTCTGCCACGATTTCTCCATTGTTGATGACTATATCTGGTCTTAAATTAAATTTAGGCTTGTCTTTATGATGTTCGACTAGATAGTGTGCTGTATCTTGGGTCTTAATTTTCCAATCTGGGTTGTGTTGAATAAGCTTTTTGGCCACATAACTTTCAAATATCTTCTCCATTGGGAATAACAAAGCTAAGGTAAGTGTATGTCAGACAAAATTTACTACGGATTGTCATAACAAGAAGATTCTGACCCATTGTAAGGTATCAGCATAATAGTTATTCAATCTATTCAAATTCTTTATGGCTTTCAGGTCTTCTTTAACGGTAGTGGTATTTTCTATATCTGAGAAAACAAACATAAACTCTTTGATTCTTTGTTTATTTTTTTCCTTCTTGCTAAGTCCGTTCAGATAAGTAAGGCACTTTTTGATGAGTTTATTCTCTCTGATGTTTTCAGTAAATTCATCGAATTGGCAGTAGAACCTTTCCTTGTGAGTCAAATTCTGCTTTATATTCTGAGCCACCTTTAACTTGCCTTTTAGAAATCATACATTTTCTTCTTGTAAGACATAATTTCTTTTAATTCATCTTTTGATAAGTCTATCAAGTTCATCAAGGAATAAGCTGATAAATATTTCTAGTATAGGAAACTTTTGTGTTTTGAGACTAGCTTTATCAATATTTTTGAAGGGACTATCTTTGAGAGTTTTGAGCATTTTGAGAAAGATATCTCTTGTTTTGCCAATATCAGTGACATTACTAATCTTTGGAAGTATCTCGATAGAAGTACCATTACTTGTTTGGATAACTCCTACATAGTTCTGGGCTATGATGATTTCCCCATATCAATTTCTCCTAGAGAGTGTCAGAATATTGTAGGACTGATTCTTCTCATCTAAAAGAAATTTCTTTATCTCTTCGAATGTATCAATATCAACATAAGCAGAAAAACAGTCCTCATATATTCAATGAGGATTACTACATATAAAGCCATATTCTCTTATAGTAATTGTCTTATTCTGTTTTTTCATCTATGGTTTTTGAGTAGATTCAAAGGTATGATTTTTCTATTGGTTTGTTATTGACGGTATATTTGACCTTATCTTCTATGTCTTCGTGATTGAATCCTATTATTTTTGCTTCACTTTGGATTTCTTCTTGGATAAGCCTATCTTCCCACTTTTTATTAGTCTGTTTTGCATGGTCTCACAGAACAATCTGTATTTTCTCCCAATCCTCATAGAAGTATTCTTGAAGAAGTGGAATGATATTGTTGTAAAATATCTCATTCAACTTAGTTAGACTATTATTGTCTTTAAGAGGCATAAAGAATGAATGTCCTAGCTTGTGGTCTCTATCATATAAGAATTCTATTCTTTGATTGATTGTCTCAAACATCTTTTGAATGTCGATATTTCATACTTTAAAGTTCAATAAACTACTATTAGGCTCTATTTCTTTAAAAGTGAATCTTCTTCTAAGTGCAATATCTATCAAGGCAATAGACCTATCGGCAGTATTCATAGTTCAGAGAACATAGAGGTTTTGTGGCACCCCAAATTCATCTTGTGAATAAGTGAGTTTCAGCTTTAATTCCTCCTTTGCTCATATTCTTTTGTCTGGTTCAAGCAAGGTAATAAGTTCTCCAAATATCTTGGACATATTTCCACGATTGATTTCATCAATGATGAGTACATAGTTTTTTCAGCCATCATCCAATGTATTATATTCCTTTAATCAGAAATTCTTGTATAGATAGTCAAGAATTCATTTTGAATATGTTCCATTGTAGATATCTTTTGGTGATTTTTCCTTGGTGTAAACTTCTTTGATGTTATCAATATTTATTGGATAATCTACATCAGGATTTTTAGTGTTTGCTGGTGAGAATCTAAATGTCTTTCCCCCTTTGTAAATCACAGAAAATTTCGTGGTAGCAGTTTCTATTGTAATCCTTTCTCCATTCGCTTCATCGCAAGCTTCTTTAAATTTCTCGATAACTTCATCTATATTAGCTCATGATTTGACCATTGCCTTTTTACAAATACTTTTGAATATTCCATCTCCAATCTCATAGCTGATAGCTCCATTATCACTATTTGCTTTTATTCATTCTATGAATTCTTCGTAGCTTAATGATTGATGAAAAGTACAGAATACAATCTGTCCTTGTTCCTTATAGTTATCAAATCTTTCTTTAAGAGATAATCTATCTTCTTTGTTGATTTCATCCAATGTTTTGTTTTCGATAATAGACAAGGCATAATTTATGGTATTGTAAGTCTTACCAGTTCATGGTGCTCCATACAAGATAGTATTTAGGTCATTCATTGGTTTAGATGTATTCATTGGTGCAGGTGATTGAGGTAAAATTCATAAGAGTTTTTTTAAATCATTTACATAGTCGGGATACTTAGTTATATCGGTCAATGTTTTTAAAACAATATCTCCATCTTCTTCCCACTCTCCTTTTTTGATTCGTCTTACTTTTCTTACCGATTTGTATTCATCCCTGGTATCATCATAGAAATAATCTGATTCTACTATCCCATATCAAAGATATATCTTTTGTCCTTTTTTGGGAATGATTATGTCTCCTATGGATACTACATTTTTAAATTCATAATTTGCTGTGGCATTATTTTTTTTAGAACCCGTCGAACCATCTATTTCCCTTAATTTGTTTGCTATTTCTTCTTTGGTCTTATACTGATTTAAATCTCATAACTCATCCCATCATAGAACCATTATGCCTTTAGAATAGCATTCTTCTCGCTTTCTAGCATTCTCTCAGGGGGCATATAATCGATAGCGAACATCAGTTGTAGATTCAGAATTACTCTCTAAATATATGTCTTGTAAAATTAAATCTTTGTATCTCTGAAACTCTTTAAGTATTTTTTCGTACGTAAGTTCTTTTAAATCGAAATTTTCTCGTGTTGATTCAACCTTTCAATGATATTCAGGTCAGTGTCATACTCATATAGCCACCTTATCTAATCATAGATTTTTTTTACAACCATCAATATTTAACTGTAAAGCTGTTTTTTGTGATTTATGTGAATTATGATATATTGCTGTCCGAAAGCCGTCTAATCAAAAGTTTTGAGCACCTTCGAATCCGATTACTTTAATATCTACATATTTTTTTAGCCCTAAATCGTTTACAAGCCCTTCATTCAATTCTGTAAAAAATGTATTTACAAATTCTTTATGATAAAAGTAGAAAATGGAACAAAGAATAGAAAAATTAGTCCGAGACTTCAAAATATTGTAATCGTAATTTTTCTTTTCAGCTTCTTTTATTTTTTCCACATCATCCAGAGATATATCGCCTGTTTGTAGTTTTTTTAAAATATCCACCCTGATTTTTTTAACTTTTTCATGGTCTTTACTGTAATATTGGATTTGTTTATCTAACAAGGATTTGTCGATTTTATTGAGCTCATCAACAAAAATCTGTCAGTTATCTTCTTTTGCTGTTCTGAAAATTTTTAAGATAGCATAGATACTCTTGAATCCATCAGCAAACTTTTGACTATTCATTTTTTTAATATTGTTCTCTACTTTTATTGCTTCTGGGTTAATATCTTCTAAAATATCTTTTTTATATTTATTTACCTCATCTAAAATATCATTATAATTAATTTGCTCTATACTTACTGTCTTATAATTACCTTCTTTAAATCATTTACTCCCTTTGCTTTTTCAAGAATCATTCGATAATCAATAGCTAATTGTTTTGTCCTTATTCAAGGTGACTTTTATTTTAACTTTTGCTTCATTAAGCTCATCATAATTACCATTCCCTATGGTAACGGTGAAATATTTACTTTTTTTTGCTCCACCACTCCAAATATATGATACTTCATCATAGACTTCCAAGTCTTTTAATAGATTATCAATAAAGTTACGAATATTTCCGTCTATTGAACCTTCTCAAGCGAATTCGCTTCCTTCAAAAACACGAGCATAGAAACTTTTTAAAAAATCCTGTAATTTTTGATTATCCATTTTTTAGAACTTTATAGAAACTAAAAGACTATTTAATTTTTTCTTTCACGACTTCCCAAATTCTTACCATAGCTCGTGTATCCTGCTCACAATAAGTCAGTAGATTCTTAAGTGATTGCTCTAATTCGTTTCATTTGATGTTCCCTTGCTGAATCTGAAATAATAGATTCATAGCAACACCACCATTTCCAACTTCCAAATCATCGTACGATATATCAGTCAATACAGGTAAGACTTTCTTGATAGAAGCAGACCCTAAAAACCTGCGGTCAAAGTATAGCAAGTCACTGAATATAGTCATAAGGTCAAAGGTATTGTTATTGATTGTCTCAAATGCTCTCTCATATTCAGGATATAACATTCACGACTCTTTGTTTCTACCACATTCAAATGCTTTATTCCAGACTATATAAGTTCACTTTCAATATTCTAGGTCTTTAATAACACTTTCGATAATCCTTTTGTTGTTCTGTTCTCATGGATTGATGATACAATCCTTATGAGTAATCGTTCAGTCTTGGTCTATCTTATGTACTGAATATTGTACAACTGTTTGTCATCGAGGTCATAATCCATCCAATACAGGAATGGGAAAACAGATAGTTTCATAATCATAAAAGAACAATGGGAATACTAATGCTGATAGTCTTTGTTTGATTTCTTCTTTATTTATGACCGTTTGTCATTGGTTTCGTAAATTCATAAACTTTGATGATTTACTATCTCATCCATCTTTGTTGCATAAGATAGTCAGAATATCTTCCTCAGTCAATTCATCAATCAATATTTTTCCTGATTCATACAGTGCCTTCTTTTTCTTTTTATCAATTCCAGCAATGTTTCGTATGCTCTTTTTTGGGAGCTCTTTTCCAAAATAGGCGAAGTAATCTCATCAATTGTATGGATACTTTTTATCAAAGTCCTTCTGACTAAGAGAAAGGTCGCTTCCCATCGTGGTTAAGATTCATTCTATGGCATCATCAGTCATCATATCATTATTTACTACCTCTTGTATCAAAATCTCGCTAGGATTGATGTCTCCATGCTTTTTGAACTCTTTGTTGAGGTGAATAATATAGCATTTTCACGAGAACAGTTTCCCCAAAGTTTTTTCTAGGACATATTTCTGAAAACTCACATCAGTCACCAACTCCTCAATAAGAGTTTGGTCCTTATTGTCGGCTCTGATTGTGTTCTTGCTTTTGACTTCCATAAGGTCGTAGGTTCAAGATTCATTCTTCACAAGAAAATCGGTCTTAGCAAACAAACTATCATTGGCGAATCCTGCTTGATAGAGAACATCAGCTTTTTTATCTATTGCTTTGATAGTCATTTCGTGATAGGATTGATGTCGATGTTTATAATCAAGATGTTTCGTATCTATTTCTACAATATCTTTATCTTTGTAGAGTTCTTTGACCATATCTTCAACACTTTGCCCAATAGCTTCTCAGTCCATACCTCAGTACATATCTTCCTGAATCTTTTTGAAGGTTTCTTTGTCATTGATATGAAACCAAGCAAGTTTGGGTGAATCAAGAAATTCTTTGAAGAGTGATTTGGTTATAAACATAGGAAAAGGAACAAGATAAACAAAATATATCGTATATAATATATATTTTCCTTATCCAAAAGGAACAGTAAATTTTCATATCTGAATACAAAAGTATTGGGTCTTTTTCGGTCGTTTCTTCTTGAATATGCTAGTCAAGAAGCTAAATCGTTGCTCATTTTTATATTCTTACCAACCAAAATTATGAGTAAATTCCAACTACTTACCAAGAATGGCTATGATGCCTTTGAGGTTTTATCATCTTTTCAAAAGGCACAGAGAATGGGTTTAGTTAAAGAATGTATCTATCGAGCATTCGAGATGGTGTGATGAGACAAGAGTAAAGATTATTCAGTTTGGCTCCGAAAAAGATTATGTGTTTGTTCCGTGGAGGATAATTTGTGTAATGAAATTATCCCACAGATTAACTCACTCCGTGATATGTACTTTTTCGTTAAGAAGTCATGAAGCGATTCTAGTGAATGATTGCTATTCATTTGTCGTGCCGCGGAAATTTTATGTGGTAGTAGTCAAAAGTGAAGAGAAACTACCTTCCGTTGTTTGTTGAATGATACTATGCCAAGATTAGAAATCCCAGAGTATGCACTTGATTTTCATACTCGTCGTGGTCTGCAGAGACGGAAACAGGAAGGTAAGGTCAGAACCCGAAAAGACCGAGTTATTGAGCAACAAAAATCTTTGAATCCACAACCAAAACAAACTGAGTTATATAATGAAATGCTTGATAAAATTAATGATATCATGGCGAAGAAGAAACAGAAGCCATCAGAAGAATCGTGAGGAGAAGACTGATGATTGTTCAGCTAGCACTGTATATCATAATTAAGTTTTTTGACAAAGTTTTTCTTCACTGCTCTATTGATTATGTAATGCTGAAAACTGGTGTGTAGGCACAAACTTTTATCATTAACCAATTATCAAGATGGGGTACAGTTTATATTATCACTGACAATCCACACCAACCAATGTAGCGAAAGCTAATACTTTGTATCAACACTTATTAAAAGCCACAAAAACAAATGACAACAAAAATTTGTATGACATCTTTAAGAAAGACAATCTTGATAAACCATCAAATGAGTTTGAAGAAAACTTTCACGAAATCTCACGAGATGAAGAACAGAACCCAGTCATCAGAAATCTTGATGTAAAATCTGATTTTAATTTTTTTAAGACTGTCAGAAAATCCTATGATGTGAGTATTCTTCTTTCCTATCTTTACCTAGCTTTCCTTGATGGAGACTTTAATAGATTTTCATCTGACATGTCAGAAGATATGGAACACAAATTAAAACAAGAATTTTTTAGTTTCGCTAATTGAACTTGTAATCTTCAATTTAGAGAAGCACTCAAAGAGTATGTAGATAAGGAATGAATCGATTTTGATGTAGAACATAATCTTGAAGATATTATGCAAGCATTAATCAAGATGGTGCGAAATCGTTATAGGGAATTGGCTTAATCGCCAGTTCTTTTTTGTTAGCTAGCATACCACATATTCTATGCAGGACTTTGGTATAGCTATGCATGATGTAGTATTGAATCTTTATTTTTATTTGTTATCGCTCGTGTACTTTTATTCTTTTACAATTATTATTATGAACAATCAACGAAACTTCAAGTATCCCAACAGACCAGCAACAAAAAAACAATTAGTATTCCTTACTAATCTCATTCAAACAATGTACAATTGAAGACCAAGTCTTCAACAGGGGCTTCTAAATAAGGTCCAAGGCATGAATGTTTTGACTGCCTCAAATTCTATCGAAAAATTGTTAAAGTATAAACCAATGGTGATGGCAGTAGCTTAATGACTCACGAGGGGCGGTCATCTAGATTGCCTCTCTCTTTATTTTTCTATTTAAATATGAAAATCTTTTGACGATTATTATCACTCACAATACTCTTGCCGATATTTTTAATCTCTCTTGTATTCTCTGCTTCGTGAAAATCGAAATCATGATGAAGATGATTTAGTGGATGATGCTGCGGTTGAGATTGGTAGAAATACTAGGTACTACCTGACCCCCTATGAGTCCTGCCCATGCAAATCGAGGATGTAGTACCTAATGGGTGGGGATATGTCTTAGCCTCATCCGTTTTTTATATGATAATTTTTACTATGAAAAAAGTGTGAATATATGTCCGTTGTTCAACAACTGACAAAGGACAGTCCACAGACTCTCAACTGGTTTGAATACAGGATTATGTTGCTAAAAACTGATGGACGGTATATAAGGTCTATCGTGATATGTTATCGTGAACTAAGGAATCTAGACCATGACTCGACGACCTCCTAGCAGATGCGAAGAATAAATTATTCGATGTGGTTTTGGTTTTTCGCTTCGACAGACTATCGAGAAGTACAAAACAGCTAGTTTCCACCCTTGAATTGTTCAGAAAGTTATGAATAGACTTTGTGTCAATAAACGAACAGATTGATACTTCTACAATTACAGGGCAATTAATGTTTACAATTATATCTGCATTTGCCCAATTCGAAAAAGAGGTCCTCTCGTCCAGAGTCAAGGCTGGCTTACAAAATGCTGTCTCAAAATGAAAGATTCTCGGCAAACCAAAAAAGGAAGCTGATAGTGATTGGATACGATTGCTAAGAGGGCAAGGATTGTCAATCAGAGATATTTCCAAACAAACTTGATATTGAAGAGGTCTAGTTTGCAGAGTTCTGTCATCGAAACCCAGTTAGAATGGTAGTGTCATACTGACATTTGATTAGATGACAGATTAGGATTGAATCTATGGTCTTTAACAGTAATACTATTCATATATTTATATGTAAAATATTATGGATATGAGCCAGGTCTTAATTACTCGTGATAATTGACAAACCATTAGTGTGAAGTCTATCTTGGAGATAGAGATTCATGAAAATTTAAAATTTAGATATAAAAATTTTGCATTGAATAAGGTATTACCAAAATTGTTGGAGAAAAAAATATATGAAAGATATTATGATAAATTCATAAATATAGTATATAAAACGGGGAAACCTTATGGAAGGCAAGATTATGCATTCTTTGACTTAAAAGAACTTTTTGGTAGTAGAAAAATATTCTCTTTAGAGGCAAAGGCTGGGTCAATTGATTATGTATTGGGTTCTATTGATGAAGAAAAATTGATACCACATGGTAAGTGCTTTGATTCAGATGGTAAATGTTTAGACCCACAGATAAAATCATATACGATAAAAGATAGAGACTTTGCTCTAAGAATAAAAACACTATTCTCACTTAAAGATAGTAAAAATTGAAATCCAGAATCTGATTCTTTTGGAGAGAGAGCAATGAATCTTTATAATGCTCCAGAAACAAAATTTGAATTAGAAGAGAGAAAGACAAACTTTTTTGAATTTTTATTCTACCTATTTGTTAATGATTATCAAAAAGGTATATATCTATCAAAAGGACTTGATTATGAATATTGATTGCTTGTCGATAAGGAGGGATACGAGAAAATCGAGTTAAGATATCAGACTTTTCTCTGCGATATAGGTCTTGTTTTTGAAAAACTTACTGAAAATGAGAAGATTGATTTATTAGAATTTGAAGATTGCAAAGACACACTTTCGTTGAAACAGTTTAAATCACAAGAGCCAATTCTTTCCGAGAGTTTATCGACTAAAACAAATAACTGAATAATATGTGAGTTTGGTAACATGAAATTTAGAGATGATATGATAATAGAGGCAAATGGTATCTCTTATACCATAGATAGTATAATAGAAAAATTTTGAATCCCCACGATAACTAAGGAGGATAGAAAACTTTTAAATAAAAAAGACATTAAAATAAAGTTTGATGGCAAACGTAAAACTATAATAATGTGATTAAGATTTATGTATGCTATAATGTGTCAAACACAGAAATCTATGAACTCTAATGCTGATGATGCTAATCTTTATGAATTTTATAGGGATTTCACACAGGCATTTAAACATAAGTATATATGAACTTCAGGTACGGAAAAATGGTCAACTACTAGTGAGTTTTTAGATGCAAAGAAAAAAACATCTTATATAATCAAAAGTTTGAAGTTAAATTTTAAAGTAATTGTAAACCACACACGAGAAAGAACCCCACTTGACCAGGTTCAAGTATTTCTGAAGTTAAACTAATAGAAGTGAACCCAGGTTCACTTTTTTTTTGTAGGTTTTTTTATCAAAAGGTTTATAAAACCTAGCTTTTTTTGTTGAATTTTCTTTTCTGGTCACTTGGGTTCCTGAGTATAATGTTACCATAACATTTAGACTTATTACTTCTAAAAATGAGTAGTATTGATGATATCTCAAACATCAGAAAAATCCTATGACCGAAGTATGACCAATTCGACGATACTACCGTTTTGGCGATTGTCGAAAAACTACAAGCATTTTGTAGATACACTTTGGTACTATTCTTGTCTTGACAACTGGATGGTATTTGTTAGTAGGTCGTCACTGGACTATTTATGTTTTATATTTTTATAAATATACATGGAAAAAGAAAAATTAGTTAATCCTTCTATCCAAAAAGGTAAACCTAATGCTTTCATTTATTGTGGAACAGAAAATTACAGTTCTAGTGGGATGTTTCCACAGGAAGAAGCCTGAGTTAATCATTGTTTGCAAAATGGGATTGAGGTCTATAAGGTATTTAAGGACGATGGAGAGGAGTCAAATTGGATTAATGGGAAATGACTCAATGAAATTATTTCTATTTTAGAAAAACAGGGCAAGTGATGAATCCCAGTTATAAACTATTTGATTTGTTTTGATTCAACGGTTATTGCTAATTTTGATTCAATTAAAGTTCAAAATAAGCTCAAAAAGATTGAATCCTTATGAGTAGAAATTATATACTTGCATCAGCCTAAGCATCGTAGAAGCAGATGGATGGGAGACTTTGCTCTTATGTATATTTCAAGAGATTCTGATTATATGGAATGGACACTAAAGGAAATGTGTTCAGGTTTTTGTGATATGCATGATGTAACTGTTTTAAGCACAGTAGATGATAGATTGGATTTATCATGAGACACTCCATATAAAAATTTCGATAAAATTATGCAAATCATGAAAGAGTCGAGGTGGCGTAACAATATTAAATATCTTGTTTATGGTGATGCATGTCAAAACTTAAATAATAGTAGTTTTCCACACAATCTTCCTTATTTGGAAGAACTCAAGAAATGTGGCATAAATATTATATATATAAATATGTTGCAAGGTGATATGAAAAATGCTGAACAGGACAGCTAGATTTTTTATCTTTTTATTATATATTGACATGAAAAGTACGAAAAAAATTGTTCAAAAATTTGCCCTAGAAGATGATAAAGGACGAGGTATCTCCTATCTTAGGGTTAGTAGTGCCCGTCAAGCAAGGGAAAAGTTCGGCATTGAAACACAGGAAATGCTGTGTGTTGATTATTGTAAGACAGCAGAAATTGAACCTTACATAACAATCAAAGATGGCTGAAAGACATGAAGAAATTTTAACAGAGATTGATTTAAGCAGGTCTTTGAAGCTATTAAAGAATTGAAAGCTCAATGAAGACACAACATTCATTTCGTTTGCGTCGACCCATCAAGATTCTCAAGAAGTGAGCTAGAAGAAACCCTTCATAATCTTGGAAAAATCAGAAAACAAGGAGTGAAGATACATTATGCTACTATGCAGATTAATACTGATACACCTGAGTGAAAGTTTAATGAAAATGTGCAGTATGTTATGAGTGCATATCAATCAGATGTAATTTCGAAAAAATCACATGATGGGCAACTTAGAATGCTTAGAGAAGGTGAGCGACCATTTGGTGCTGTACCTACTGGATATCTTAGGCAATGAACGGGAAGAACTAAAACTATTGAACAAGACCCATTCAAAGCTCCACTTATTAAGGAGGCACTAGAACTCTATGCAGATGGTTCCTTACACACTCATGCAGACATGTTTAGACATTTACAAATGAGGTGATTGACACCGTCCAAGTGAAAACTATTGAATCAAAGTAGTATTGATGCTATGTTTAAAGATTTCAGATTACATTTCTATGCTGGGTTGAGTAGTTATCCACCTCGGGGAAGTGAATTTGAAGAACCAAGACCTGCTAAACATAAAGGCATTATCAGTAAGGCAATAATGGATAAGATTATTGCTCGTGACAATGGAAGTACCAAGGTAGGTATAAATCATTCTAAACAAAATTCAGAATTCCCTTTATGAGGGATAGTCCATTGTCCATCATGTTGAAGAAAATTGGCTGGATATAATGCAACACCTAGAGGAGAAAAGTATCCATATTATGGATGTCAGAATGAAAAGTGTCCTGCTAGGTTCCAAATAGGAAAACAGGGTTTACATGACAAATTCGACGACTTATTGGAAAATATATGTGCAGATACTGGAATGACTAATTATATCCACCATTTTATTGATGAACTACGACAGCAGAAAGAAACACTTGGAGAGGATAAGATGAAGGAAAACCTAGACCGTATCGATAAACTTGAAGTAGAAATAAAAAATAAACAATCTAAAATCTTACAATTCAATGAGCCAGAAATAATTCGTCTTGCAGAAGAAGAATGGAGGAATTTAAAAATAGAAAAGGAGACTCTAGAATCTCAAAAAACTAATTTAAGTGTTCAAGATAAGGAGATATTACAGTCCTACATAGTGAAATCTCTACTCTTATTCAAAGAACCCAAAAGAATTTTTGACACTAGTTTTGATGCCTTAAAGAAGTCGATTGTGGATTTATTGTTCGGAAAAGACCTTTTTTATGGAAAGGGAGATGAAAAACTTCGAACAGGTCAAAAGTCCTTATTGTACCTACTATCTACAGCCACAAAGAACACCAGTTTCCCGCAATAACTGCAAATCCGAAAAAAAAGGACTTCGAACAGATTTCTAATGACTATCAACTCAGATTTCAGATGGTCTTAGATTATCTGTGTGCGGTCAATAGGTCAATTAGTACCACGGGTTTGCAGAATAAAAAAAAAGACCTGGTGAGGTCTCTTCCTTCGACGGAACTGAATGATTTGTCTCTTGGTTATATAGCTAGAGCAGATATCAGGCACCTGCCGGATTCGAACCGGCGAACCAAGGTTTTGCAGACCCGTCTATTAGACCACTCTAGCAAGGTGCCATTTTGGTCGTGTTGCATATATACGAATCCACTTTTTCTTTTCAATTCTTTTTTCTTGGTGTCTTGATTATATATCATACTATAAATGTTTAATTTCTCTGTCCATCTGTTTTTTGATGTCTCTTTCTTTGAGTACTTGTTTTTTTTCTATTTTTTTCATAGCCCTACCAATTCATACTTTTAGCTTAATCAAACCACGTTTGTTTATGTATATTTCCAAAGGAATGATTACTGTCCCTGACTTGTCTATTGCTGAAGAAACTTTTGCCAATTCCTTTGTGGTGATGAGTAGTTTTCTCTTGCTTTTGGCTTGATAACCTGGTACGAGTGCATATGAGGTTTTTTCATAGAGTGGTACATCCATATTATTAATCCAAAGTTCTTTGTTGTCCAATCTTACTATACTGTCTTTGATGTTTACGTGACTCGCTTTGATTGATTTAACTTCGTGTCATTTCAAAATGATTCAGACTTCATATTCTTTATCAATCTGATACTCATGATACGCATGTTTATTTTTACTTATTATTTTCATTTTGATCCCAAATTTTAAAATATGGATGAAACATTCTTCGTCATTTTTCTTTTTTAAGTTCCTTGTTGATATATTTTTGAGATATCTCCCTTGGTATAGCGTTTTGGGGACATTTACCTTTTTTTTGAAATCGTTGCATGCCGGTATCTTTCTTATATAATTCTAATTTGAATATTTTAGCATAGGTGGGCATCTTGTATTCTAGAAATCAGGTTAAATTGTCTTCTAATTTGCTATATTTTTCCAAAAACAATCTTGGGAAAATAGAAAAAGTTGGTAACGAACATAATAATTTTTTAGTGTATCAGTATTTTTGTTTGATGAGTTGTTTGAATTTTTCATATATTGGTTTTTGTGTCGTTTTGGCAGTCCGATGCCGTTTTGATTCGATATTTCTATCTAATATTCTTGTTCCTGGAATATAAAATTGATCTTTTTTATAATCAGAAAACAGTTTTTTGAGTGATGTAAATATTAACATATCTCGTTGAACGACATAGATACTATCCCAATCCAATTTATTTCCTCTTTTTTTATATCGATCTGCTATTACTAGATCTCCATTTTTTCGTTTCCATTCGCTATCTGTATACGGTGAGATGTAGAAGTCTTCTAAAAACTTTCATACTATCTTTTTGAAAATTCTACTTTCTTTTTGTGGTCATCCATATAATCCAAATATTTTTATTTTGGGATTAAATTTTCTTAATAGCTCTAGACGATTCAAGCATATATCAGGTTCTTTATAAAATCGAAATAGGATAGTGCTTTTCATATCTCATCAGAAGTATATAAATCTACTTATTTAGTATCTACCCGGTTGATTCTTGTGTTTCCTACTCATAGATTTACATATATATGTACCATTGATTTTGCTGTAGCTATGTTTTGTGATTGATAATAATGGCCAGATGTTGCTACGAATTCTGCTGCTTTAAATTTACCTACAAGCATTTTATAATATAGTATGACCCCCACATCTCTTGGTATATCAACTTCTACATTGGCTGCAGCACCCTGTATTTCTATCTTGTTTCCTGATAAGACATTTCCTACTCTTATCGTGATGTCATCGATCCCAGCGTGAAACTTGAGTGTTTTTCGTTGAAAGGTAGTAAGATCTATAGTATGTAATCAGAGAAGGTTTTTGATGTAAATGAGGTCAAATACTTTATTGTTTGGAATGGTGAGATCAATATTACTTACGTAGTTTTGGAGCACATTCCGGTTGCTATCCTCATTAAATTTTAGATAACTTATCTGCGCATTATTTCCTGAAACAACCAATAAGTTTCTATCTGAGTTTCGTGTGGTTTTGATATTGCTGTTGTTATTTCCTTCGATATATGAATTGCCAATTAATGTTTCGAGATAAAGATTATTATCCGTGGTTTGATCGGTTGTTGTCATAGTATAATTCGTTATAGCTTCTGATTTTCGTTTGCTTGATGGATTGAGTGAGGTATATATTCCTATAGTAAATATTCATCCTAAGACACTCAAAAAGAGAATCAATCCAAATATTTTCCCAAATATTCCTTTATAGCTTCGTATTATTATTGTACTAAATATTATAAAAATCGGAAAGATTTGATGAAGTTTAAAGCTATTGATAGAAAGTGTTATAAGTCCTGTAGTTTCTCCGAGCATGAGTACTCATATCGCAAGTAATGCTATAATGGTCAACGTTCTAAAAAATCCGTGTATTCTTTGTCTTTTATAGATAATCTTTTCTACTATCTGAATAATTGGTTGTTGTGGTATTTGTGGCTGAGCTGGTACTGGTTCTTGTCTTTGTGGGGGTGGGGGAGTATATACAGGTACTGATTCTTTAACCTCAACAGAAATCTCTGCATTATTCTCTTTATTTAGACTTTTGCCCAATGTTTTTTCTACAAAATTTGTTGCTTCAACCATACTGATATCTCGTAAAAAACTAAAATGTATGCTACCTGTTATTTGCGTGCGGTAAATGTCTCTGGAGATGCTTTTAGGTCTTGATCTATAGATTTCATCAGCTTTAATATTCGTTGGAGCTCTTCTTGTGTTATCATAATAATGTCTTTGGGGTTTCCTGTATAGAGTGATATTTTTTCTGGAAGTATAAGATTAACATTCATTTTTTTGTCTGCTGGTTCTATATGATTATTTTGTTGTCATCATTTGACCAAGATATTTAGAATGTTATTTGTTGTGTTTGATATTTGTAGATAGCATGTTCACTGTTTAAAATCACCCCTGATTGCTGTAGAAATTTCTTGACCTTCATATCTCAAGTGATCATTGTTTTGGTGTAAGAATCAATTGTTATTATATATAAATTGTCATAATGTTTTATGTGTTTCATATACCTCCCTCCCTGCAGCACCTGGAGACATAAATTCTATGCCTACCCCACTATATTTGCGTTCTCCATTAAAATTCATTTTTTCTAGAAATATTTGAATATCACCTGATTTCATACCACCACAATCAGTAATGCTTAATCTATTTAATTGTTTACGTTCTTTGTCCCTATATTCTAAATTTCTATTCATGATGCCATGATTATCTTTAAAAATCCATACTGTGTTTGTGTTTTTTTTATGTTTTTTTAAAGATATGTTGTGTTTATAATGTTATTTCTTCTGCTTTTATTCTTTTTTGTTCCATACTATCTCTTTCTCTGATGGTTACTGTTCCGTCTTCGACGCTTTGATGATCAACCGTGATGCAATATGGTGTTCCGATTTCATCTTGTCTGCGATATCTTTTTCCAATGGCTCATCAATCGTCATATTCACATTTATATTGTTTGCTTAGTTTTTTGAATATTTTTTCTGCTATTTCCACTTGTTGTGTATCTTTTTTTACTAAAGGAAAAATCGCAAATTTTATGGGAGCTAATTGTTTCGGGAATCTCACTACTATGCGCGAATCTCCATTCTCCAACGCTTCTTCATCATAAAATTCTAACATACTCACCATGACTTGTCTTCCTAAACCAAAAGAAGCTTCAATACACCAAGGAATATATCTTTTTCCTGTGAAAGGATCAGAATATTGCATATCTTTCCCACTTACTTCTTGATGTTGAGTAAGATCAAAATTTGTTCTATTGTGTATTCATTGAATCTCTCAAAATCATCGTGGATACAGATATTCTACATCGGTTGCCGCAGCTGCATAATGTGCTAGTTTTTCATGGTCTTTAAACCTTAAATGGTCTTTTGTAATACCTATAATTTCTGTCCGATAGTTCATACAATCATCTTTTCGCGTAGTATAGCTTTCCATCGCTTTCTTTTCGTCGTTTTCTACAAAATATTCGATTTCCATTTGTTCAAATTCTCTTGTTCTATAGAGAAATTGTCATGGGGTAATTTCGTTTCTAAATGCTTTTCCTATTTGTGCCAATCCAAATGGAATTCTTGTTCTTGTAGTATCTAATATTGATTTGAAGTCAGTAAATAATGATTGACAAGTTTCTGGTCTCATATAGACTTTCGAACTATCATTTGCCACGGGTCCTAGATGTGTATCTAACATAAGATTGAAGTTTCTGCATTCTGTCCATTCGGCTGGTTTCTTGCTTTCAGGATTATTTGGTATGTGTTTAACGATAAAGTCTCTCATACCGTCATTTCCTCGCGATTCTGGAGATAGGTTTTTGACTCATAATTTTTTTGCTAATTCCTCGTCGTTTAGTCACTCCCTCTGCTTTTCTACATAGTCTTCAATTATTTTATCTGCACGAAATCTTTGACCTGTTTTTTTGTCATCAATCAGTGCGTCCGCAAAAGAAGCTAAATGTCCGCTAGCTTTCCATGTCGTTGGATGGGCTATTATAGCAGTATCCATCAAAATGATATCATCTCTTTCTTGAGTAAAATGTTTTGTCCAAAGATCTGCAATATTTTTTTTGAGTAGAGATCAATACGGACCAAAATCCCAAGCATTGGCTAGTCATCAATAAATTTCAGAATTTGGATATACAAAGCCCCTTCTTTTGGCTCGCGAAACTATAGTTTCTAGACTAAATCACATAAAATAAACGATAAAATGATAAAAGCGCTTCGCGCGATAATATGATAAATTGACATATATATAAAAAATCTGCTTGCGTTTTCAATTCGTAATTCATAATTGGTTAATTGAAGAATTGATTTTATGGTCTTAAAAGGTATTCCAAAATTTGCATTATTTATTATTCTGAGTATACTTTAGATAGGAAGAGGGTCTTGTATATAACCATAATGCGATACACTATCAGTATACTTACTGTATTCTAGTATTTTATTCTATAGGTTTCGTATATAAAAGTGCTACCAAAAACAAAAATAAAAGACTTACCATTTTATTCCCTTTTGTAGCGTTAATCTTTTATGTACTGCGTATAGTTTTCATTGGTTTATAGTATTGTCAAAAACTGGTTTATACCTTTGCGTATATGTTGTTTGTATCGTGTTTGTTGCACATTCGCTTTGGCGAATATTAAACTTCTCTACTTCATTAGTATAATAGTGATGATCTGATGTTTTGCGACGTTTTGTATATAAGATTCCCTCTTTCTTTACTGTTTATTCTACTTTCTACTAAAAAATGTCCTATATTACTTGACAAATTTGTAATAATTGCTGCAATTAGTGTCGCTTTTTAATAAATGGAATATAATTGGTTAGTTTATCTTGCTAACCACCACATTCCCATGATTACACCTGATGTTTCTGATGTAAAAACACATCTCATAGAA
>Ga0194063_10000128_pt1 | contig 51262 bp, 40 predicted proteins | sample SepL3720m_MetaG_FD_155459 | JGI IMG/M metagenome (GOLD analysis project Ga0194063, IMG submission 155459) | Anoxic zone freshwater microbial communities from boreal shield lake in IISD Experimental Lakes Area, Ontario, Canada - Sep2016-L373-20m | ecosystem: Environmental > Aquatic > Freshwater... | reverse complement strand
TAGAACTATAGAATTTTTTGACTCAAATATAATAGTGAATGATCATGGCTGTCTCGCGACGCTCGTATTGTTCCCCTCCGCTAGATATGACTACAATCTTTTGGTCTGAAACTTTATTGTAAAAATGGGGCTACTCGCTCTATTTGATTAAAGCGAGCGGGAGGATTCGTGAACTTATCGGCTTGCGTTTTTTTAATACGTACCGGTCACATCACTCCCGCCCAAATTGTTAGATCGCCGATTTTATGATCCCCCGTAAGACTAATGTCTCACAAGAGAAGCAATCGTTGACCTAGCATTTGTCTATTCCTGCTATTTGGCGTTTTAGCAAGAATGAGCTGGGAAGGAAGTCAGTACATAGCCACTTATTGTATCGATTATCTTCTGACCTCCCCTGCGAGCAAAGGTCGGGGAACCCTTACTCAATCCCATCTCACTCTGTCCAAAAAACACACCCTTTGGAGGGTGTGTCTAACTTGTTCCCTCCAGAACCTTTTGTAAATTGTTAATTTGCAATCATATTAGTATCTACCTTCTACCACGATTTGTCAATAGATGTGTCATATATATTGATTGTATAATATTGGCATACTAGTTTATCAGCTCCTGTATTTATTATAACAAATATCATTTTGCAGAGATAACTGTTGATGATTGCACCCGGATGGCTTTTACTGTACTTTGAAATTGCACCGGGCGAAGCCCGATGACAGGGGGGGTGACGAAATGGCAATCATCGAGCCAAACATCGACAATTTGTTCGATGTCATGAAAAGAATTGCCCGAATCCTCGGGCACCGGATTCCCGATATATCGGGATACGAAGAAAATGTAGAGGTGGTCAAAAACCTCTACAGATGGATTCAGAAAGAATCCATTATAGGAAAAGAGACCAAAGGCTGGTCTCAAATAAACAGACTAGATGTCTACAGCGAAAAAGTGGTTGAAATTGCTTTTGCTGCAATTAGAGCAGCGCTCGACTTTGACCGAGCACAGCATCCAAACGCTGAAAATTCCTTTTCAAGAGCGATCAAAGCTCTTGAAGAGGTGGAAAAGGAGCTGAACAATGTCAATAGTCAAAAAAAGCAGGCATAGTAGCCTGCATGACCGTAGAGCGTGTCGGAACTATCCGTCACGCTCTATACTTTTTAATAACAATTAGATCTACTAGGCGTCGAAGCTACCCTTCTTTGGCAGCAACTTGACCAATACTTGAAATTTTCGCAATTGACCGGAAGCATCCATCAGCTCATCAACTTTCTTTTCATTGTAGAACTCCATCAACTCCGCTGACAATATTTCTTTCAATGTCGAGATCTCCTCGACATCTTCCTTGATATTCTTGACTACTTCCTGATTTGGCCCGTGAGACAAAATTTCATCCTTTTTCTGTTTGCGCTTGGCCACGGCTGCCTTGACCTCTTTGGCAATTTCCAGATAGATGTCATCATTCTCAAGCTCACCCTTCAACATTTCTTTGTTGATCCTGACTTCTTCCTGAAGCTGCTCGAGCCGTGCAATTCTTTTCTTGATTGTTTCTATTTCCATAAAATCCTAAATAAATAATTTTAAATTTTTATATGAATTCGTATTTTAATGCTTAAATTTCCAATTTCCAATTACTCAATCAATGACCAAATGAATAAATGAACAAATGATTAATTGATTAAATGATTAAATTTTCACTTTCCTAGCACCATACTCTCTTTTAACACCGCAACCACTTCTTTCTCAACAAATTCGGGTGTGATCTGAGCCAAATCATATTCGCCGAAGGTGCCGATATTCCCGCCCTGACTAGGCATCATCGTCGAAACCTCGATCCCAATTTTTCGAGCATAAGGGTTCGCATAAAACTTAATATAAGGAGTGGCGTCGGGAGTGTAATAGGCACGATCGAGACCAGCGGGATACAGATTGAATTGTAAGCTAGATGGTGAATCATGAGCCGTCGCATCAACCATGTCCTCCTCCTCGTCGATGTGATAGTCGTTTCCAAGCTTATTTAGCTCATTGCCGATATCGATCAGGACCGGCCAAATAATCTCCGTTTTGACCCGCTTGAAATCAGTGTTAAATGACTCCAGCATCGCTTTTTGCTCAACTTTTTTCTGTGAAAAAATGTCATCTGTCTTGGTCTGACTAGTTATTTGCTGCAGTTCACTCAAATTATCTTGGTTCATAATCCCCTTCCGATATTATTGATTCTACTCGCCTATTTTAACACTTCCGATGTATTTGTAAAATTTACAACTATCATTCGATAGCTTGTCAGCCAAACAGCTGGTAAGTGTTTAAGCTGATCAGCTTATTTTTGTCATTCCTGCGTAGGTCATTCGACTCTGAGGAAAGAGCCCTCAGGCTCAGACTCGATGAGCAGGAATCTAGTAATCATATTAATGTTAAGATGCGTTCTGCTCCGCGCTTACGCTGCGATGGGATTCCGGATCCCCACTTCGCCGAGGCTACGTGGGGCAGGCAAGTCCGGAATGACAAAAGACAACTTGTAATTCTCTATGCTTACTAGCTTACTAGCTTACTAGCTTACTAGCTTACTAGCTTACTTCTTACTCTTCTCCGCCGGGCATCTGTCTTTTGGTCTCCAGATTTGAGAAACGCATCTGGGCAGGATTGAAAAAGACATTGACACTACCAGTTGGGCCATTTCGATGTTTACGCACCAATATTTCTGTAATCCCTTTGTTTTCAGTTTCTGGATGATAGTATTCTTCACGATACAAAAACATGACAAGGTCAGCATCCTGCTCGATCGAACCAGACTCACGCAGATCAGAAAGCTGTGGTCTCTTGTCGTCACGATGCTCAACTGCACGAGAGAGCTGTGATAGAGCAATCACTGGCACATTCAGTTCTCGAGCCAAGCCCTTGAGACCACGAGAAATTTCCGAGATTTCCTGAACACGATTGCTCTCGCCATGAGAAGAAGAACCCGACATCAACTGGAGGTAGTCAATAATAATCATGCCCAAGCCATGCTCCATCTGAAGACGCCGTGCCTTGGCTCTGATCTCCATCACATTGCAGCCGACAGAGTCATCAATAAATATTGGCGCTTCGGCCAAAACCCCCATTGCGTAGCCAATCTTGGGAAAATCATCGTCAGATAAATTACCCGTACGCAATTTCCAAGAATCTACGCCCGCTTGACTGGACAACAAACGATCAACGAGCTGTTCTTTACTCATCTCCAAAGAGAAAACCGCCACCGGCACTTTGTTATCGATCGCCGCGTTTTCAGCCAGATTCAAAGCAAAAGAGGTTTTACCCATCGAAGGCCTAGCCGCCAAAATAATTAAGTCTGACTTCTGAAAACCGGCCGTCACATTGTCGAGGTCACGAAAACCACAGGAGACGCCACGCAAAGCCCCCTTGTCTTTATCCTTGTGAATCGCATCAATGCGATCAAACGCTTCGGTCAAAACATCTTTGATCGCCACAAATTTATTCTTCAAAAAGTTCTGAGACACGGCGAATATCAGCTGCTCCGATCGATCCAAAATCTCGTTTGTGTCAGTATCCTCTTCAAAACCAAGCTCAGAAATCTCTGAACCGGCCGAGATAAGCCGACGCAATATCGCCTTGTTGCGAACGATCTGAGCATAATAAACAATATTGGCTACCGATGGTGTATCATTGACAATTTCTGCCAAATAACTCGCTCCGCCAACTTCATTAATCTTATTTGACGATTCTAAGATCTCCGACAAAGTGACGATATCGATCGGCATCCTTTTCTCGAAAAGTACGATCATCGCGTCAAAAATCGTCCCGTGCCGAGAATCATAAAAATCATCACCCCTGACAGCGTCAGCAATCTTGACGATTGCATCTTTGTCGAGCATGATCGAGCCTAGAACGCTTCGCTCCGCATCGACATTTTGCGGCGGGATACGAAAAGTCGTGGACGAACCTTTGTTATCGCTTAGATTTTTATTTCTTGAATTTGCCATAAAGGGAAAATAATTAATTCATTTAGCCATTTCTTCATTAAGTCATTTATTTGGCTATTTAATCATTTATTATCTCCTCTCCTTTTCAAGGAGAGGCAGGCCTGCCCGCCATGCTTCGCAAGGCGCTGCAGGCGGGGTGAGGTTTAATGTTTTAAAATGAAACCTCATCTAACCCGTTCGACAGGCTCAGGGCAGGACTTTCTCCTTGAAAAGGAGAAGAACCCTTGGAAATTTAATAATTAATATTAATTATTAGCTAAAAATCTCCTCTGCTGCCTTTTGCAAGTCATCATCGGTCGTACCGTCCTGCAATTTTATCTCTTTGTCCATCACCTCACAGGTAACGAAAAAACTTTGGCCAAGGATTTTCTCGATTGATTTCTCCAAAGCCAAACAGTTTTTCTTTTCAGCAATTTTATCCTTATGGAATTTGAATTTAACCCCGAGTGTTAACATATTGCCATCAATCTTGAGCGGTTTTGCGTCCCGCAGCAAAGCGGTCAATGTGGAATTTTCCTTATTGACCTCAGAAACGATCTCCTGCCAGACAGTCAAACTCATCTCTAAGACGGGAACGGCGACCGTAGGAGCTGAGAGCTGAGAGCTAAGAGCTGAGCCTGGATCAGGAGTCAGCGGCTGAGGTTCAGCAGTAGACAGAACACAGTCTACAGTTTCAGAAACAATAGGCTCTACCTTCTTTGCACTCTCTGCTATTTCCTGCACTCTTTGTTCTATTTCCCGACTTCCGTGTTCTGTCTCCTGTCTCCTATCTCCTGACTCCTGACTCCTGACTCCTGCCTGCCGTCCGTAGCCCTGTCTGCCGACAGGCAGGCTTGGCGAAGGACGGTCTCCTGACTCCTGACTCCTGGCTCCTGGCTTCCCCCCTCCGGCCTTCACCACTGCTATCTCCAGCGCAATATTAGGAAAAGGAATTTCTCTCATCATTTTCATCGCTTCCAGATGAATTTCGATAATACTAATCAAGTCAGAAACAGTTGTTTCGGTTGATAATTTTTCGACAACCTTTAGGTCATCTGAGGTTTTATCCGATGAGCCCTGCCCTGAAATTTTGTAAACCATAATTTCTCGTAATTGTTTGATCACAGTACGAACAAACTCAACCACATCAAACCCAGAATCAAACATTTCCTGGGCGATTTTTAATCCCTCCTCCGTCTTTGAATTAAAAATCGCCCCAATATATCGGTATGCCCAACCTTTATCAGTAAGCCCCAAGACTGCCCGCGTTGTCTCAATATCAATCTGTTTTCCAGAAGCAGCCACTTTTTCTAGCAATGACACCGCATCACGATGTGCCCCATAGGCCATGATTGCGATCTCCTCCAGTGATTTATCGTCAACCGCAATCTTCTCATTCTTGGCCACTCTTTTCAGATTTTCAACCAATTCAGCAACAGTAGCCCGACGAAAATCAAAACGCTGTGAACGCGACAGAACGGTCTCTGGAATCTTTTGTATCTCAGTTGTCGCCATGACGAAGACAATGCGCTCTCCGGGCTCCTCAAGGGTTTTCAGAAGGGCATTGAAAGCACTCTTCGACAACATATGAACTTCATCAATGATGTAAACCTTATATTTGGATTTGATCGGCGCTAATTTGGACTGTTCGATCACCTCACGAATATTTTCTACACCTGTATTTGAAGCAGCATCGATCTCAATCACATCGATTGCCCCACCACGATTGATCTCGAGACAGGACTCGCATTTGTTGCACGGCTCTCCATCTTTACTATCCAAACAATTCAATGACTTTGCGATCAATCGAGCAACTGAAGTCTTGCCGATTCCCTTCGGTCCAGTCAAGACATACGAGTGAACCGTAGTCCCCGATTTCAGAGACTGCAAAAGCGTCGCAGTAATATGCTCCTGTCCAACCATCTCGCCAAATGTTTTCGCTCTGTATTTATGATAAAAAGCCAAGGCAGCCTCCGATAGATAATTTATTCATTTATTCATTTGGCCATTTAGTCATTTATTGAATATTTGACTATTGGTTATTTACTGGTTATTGCCGTTAGGTCTCGAGCTTGTCGAGAGATATCTTGGTTATTGTTTCTTGCCCGTTTAGGTCAATTAGAATAATTAGGTTAATTAGATTAATTTATCCTTCTCTTCTTTCTTCTCCTTTGCCATTATAAAGGTAAAAATGTTCAGCAAGCGACAGGTCGATGTCTGTTGCTAAAAAGAGCACTCCCCAATTGCAGATTGGAAATTTGTCATCAAAATGTGACATAGGTTGTCCCCAATTAGTCCACAGGTTTATCAGCAAGAGAAAACTATTCGTGTTAAATGCTCAAGTATCAAATATCAATGATCAACTAAGTATTTAATTTAATAAATTAGTAAATTAATAAATTCTTAAATTAATTTATTATCAACTTGATTATTAATTGAACATTGACACTTGAACATTGATCATTCTGATTAAATGACTAAATGAATAAATGAATAAATGTCGCCTTGCGACCGCTATTTGCCTTTTTTTCCGTATAAATATACAATATTAGTGAGGGAAAATGAACAAAAACGATTTAGCCAAAAAAATATCTAAGGAAAGTGATATTCCGACGCCTAAGGCCGAGAAATTGATCACCGCTTTTGGCGAAGCTGTAACTTCATCGCTAGCCAGAGATGAACGACTAGTTCTTTCGAACTTTGGCACTTTTCACGCTGTTCATTATCCTCAGAAAACTTTGCTGCACCCAGCTACCAGAGAAAAGATGGTCATACCACCGCAAAATGTCGTCAAGTGGTTACCGTCTGACAAATTCAAATATATTTTTCGTGACGAAGAATTATCAGAAAAGTTTATCGAGGAGGATGTTCCCGAAGATCCATTTGAAAGTAAAGAATATGCAATCCCGATTGCAATCAAACGAAAAAATGATTTTAGTGTCAACACTGGATCAGCTACGGAGATACCGATCAAAGTCACTAACACTCAGACCGAAGTCGAAACTTATGACTCAGACGAAGTTGATGACATCTTCTTCAAGGGACTAGCTGGTCAGCTAACGCTAGCTACTGATAAGACTGGCCAGATACCTAGTGGTCGTCATATCAGTGATACCGAGGTCAGTATTTCTAGAGAAAAGACCAAAGATAAAGTTAACGAAAAACCAATAGAGATCAAAACAAGCAGCCAAAGACGATCAAAATTACCGAAAATCAACACAGCAGTTATCGACGAAAATACACCGTGGAACAAAAGCGAGCAGAAAAAGTCTGACACCAAAGATAAATCTTCTGTCTGGATAAATATCTTTGGCCACGAAAAGAATGTTGAAAAACTCTCGCGGCCACAAGCGAAAAAATTAGTCCAGACTCTCACGCCACACCAACTTCACAGAGAAACAGCCGACAAAATTTACATCGATGCAAACGAAGTCTGTCTCGACTCCAAAGTGACTGATCTCGTGCCATATGATCTCTTGATCAAATACAATATCGTACCTGTCAAACTCCAAAACAGTAATTTGGTCCTTTTGATGACTGATCCATATGATTACGACATCATTTTTGAGTTAAATAAAATCTTGCCGTATCGCATCATTCCAGCGCTATCATCTTTTTCTGATATCGAAAAATTATTAAATGAAATACCGCAGCGAGCCGATAAGGCGAATGCTGCTCTCGCGACCAAAAAGAAATATTCTCCAGCACGCATTCTCGACACGATCGTCCGGCGTGCGTTACGAAACAAAGCCAAATCTATTGAAATTACCCCCAGCAAAGGCAGTCTCATCACTCGCTATGACGACGATGATGACTCTATCAAGGTCTACGATACAGATGACGAGACTTCGCTGGAAGTCTTCAATCGCATCAAGAAACTAAGCCACAAAAAAGCAGCCAATACTGGTCTGCAATTTACTACCGATGGACATCATCACGAGTTCAAAATTCTCACTATCAAAAAAGACGGCCAAGAAAGAATAAACATTCAAGTCCTCTATTAGAACTCTACCTCTCAGAGCTCGTATTACACCAAATAACTGCGCCGAAAACAACTATTAGCTACAATATTAGCATTTTTTGTCATTCCTGCGCAGGCAGGAATCCAGTTATAATAAAATACAACAAGAACAATCAGAATAGATATTTTGTTGTAGATTCCTGCCTGCGCAGGAATGACAAAATTAGTATGGGATACAAAAAACAACTAGTTACAAATCACGAGAGAGATTTTTCGATTTGAACTACAATGTCAGCTGGAGTCACTTCACTCTTGATCATATAACAGTCATGTTCGCCCATCATCGTCTTGATTTTGCTGATTTCCTGAACCAAAGCAGTCAACAAGATGATCGGGATAGCTTTTGTTTTGTCATCTTCTCTGAGCTTCTTCATCACATCGATTCCATTGATCTTTGGCATCATCACATCAAGCAAGATAATATCAGGCTTGTATTCATAAACTTTGCTCAGAGCTTCTTCCCCATCATAGGCAGAAAAAGTTGTGTACCCAGCGGTCTTCAGACGCTCGACATACATCTCGTGCAAGGTGACATCATCATCGACAACCATAACTTTTGCTTTTTCTGACATAATCTCTCCTAAAATTATTTATAAGATTGAAATGCAAATTATTATTCTTCGAGCGAGTCTGACGAGTCGAGAAGCACTGGGCCGTTCTCCACGGGGTCGAACCATAACACGCACCATGCTTTTCGGGACCCAGTTCACTAATTGCTTGCCTTATATATTACATAATTAAACATATCTTGCAAACCACCATAGCTACGATTGATCGTCGCTGATAGTGTGCGAGTCGAACCACCATAATACCCTACCGACTTAATGGTGTTTTGAATATCATTGTGCACTCCATCCATATCCAGAGAAAAAACAATCTTATCGTCAGTACTGTCATTATTAATACCAGAATCAATATTTTTAATAGTAAGGATAGTGTTGATTAAAGGCAATGTTGGATACATATCGGTTTTCGGATGAAGGATAGCGTATTTCACAGCACCAATCATTGCTTGCGTATATGAAGCGCCATTTTGCAGCAACCCATAACGAGTTGATGAATAGCTGCACTTGTCAGAATCATTGTTGTAGTAAAGACCTTTTTTCTCCATCATTGTGCCGTCTGATTTTTGGCCTATAATCTTCACTTCAACAATTGAACACAAATTTGCACTACCATCAAGATATCTAAGGGCTAAATTAAACTGTTGATTCCCGTTTAATTCAAAGTAGCTTCCAAGATCTATCCTCGCCGTATCATCACGATTGATGATGTACTCTGGGTATTTCGCCTCGATATTGGCCCTTGTATCATAAATCCCCGTATTCCCTGAACTGGCCAATAAATCTTTATCTGTTTTCGAAGTATCTTGCAAAAAGTACTTTTGATCATATTTATTATTATAAAAATTTGTTGTATTGGTTGATACCCCTTGTTTCAAAGCAGTTGAGCCCAACGGAGCTGCGGGCACTGTCAAATTTGAAATATAACCATTTGCTGAATTAATTACAGCATCTTCGACAGGAATTTCCTGATCTTTACCAAACCGATAGCGCAAGAAAGATTCCTCTATCCCCGACTCCGCAGCATAGTATGCCGGCACACCATTTGTAGCGATTGTCGTGTTGCGAATCTCGAGATAAACTAGTCGACCAAAAAGCACAGCAATACCGCCGATTGCTGCGACCAAAAGCATAGCTATAACTAACGCCGACCCTCGTTTTTTCATCGTAATCTTATTATACAACCGATGAAAAATAATGCAAACTGACTGTCAGCAAGTACAAAATAATTGATTTTGGCAGTTTAAAGATCTTTGAGTAATTTCAAATCGCCCACGATTAAAGCTTCCTTCTTTGCTCTTGTCCATCCTTTTAATTGTTTTTCACGATTCATTGCCAAAACACGGGTTTCGTATTCTTCGGCATATACCAATTCAAGATCACCACGATTGCCTTTGAGAAATTTGGCCCCGTGGGCATGATATTTATGCTCAAACTCTCTTCTGTAGAGGCAATCAGTCTGGCCAATATATAGTTTATTATTTTTGGTTCGAACTATATAAACAAAAAATGCACTACTGCTCTCGCTTGGTGCATTATTTATTTCATTATTCATTTGCCCTCCCCACAAGACCTAATCCTTCGACTCGTCGCAAGCAATCTCCTCGCTCAGGACATTCGACTCGCTTCTTTCGGCTGAAAGCCATGAGCGAACGAAGCCTTTGACTATTGTTGGTGATTAAAATCCTTCGACTCGTCGCAAGCAATCTCCTCGCTCAGGACATTCGACTCGCTTCTTTCGGCTGAAAGCCATGAGCGAACGAAGCCTTTGACTATTGTTGGTGATTAAAATCCTTCGACTCGTCGCAAGCAATCTCCTCGCTCAGGACATTCGACTCGCTTCTTTCGGCTGAAAGCCATGAGCGAACGAAGCCTTTGACTATTGTTGGTGATTAAAATCCTTCGACTCGTCGCAAGCAATCTCCTCGCTCAGGACATTCGACTCGCTTCTTTCGGCTGAAAGCCATGAGCGAACGAAGCGAGTCGAATGGTTCCGAGACCAGGATTCGAACCTAGATAAACAGATCCAGAATCTGTTGTCCTACCATTAGACGATCTCGGATTACCGCAAATTGGAAAACTTCAATATTTTTGGTAGCGTCATGGGGAATCGAACCCCAATTACCGCCGTGAGAGGGCGGCGTACTAACCGTTATACGATGACGCCAAACAAGATATAAAATAACATAAAAAACAGCTTCTAGCAACAGCGGACAAGCCCAAAAGCCAGTAAGTGTTTAAGTCTGTAAGCTGTAAAAAAAACACTTCTCGACTCGCAGGGCTCGCTCGAAGAATAAAATAAATTTTGTCATTCCTGCGCAGGCAGGAATCCTATCACAGCGTAAGCGCCAAGAATAACATATCTTAAAGTAGTAATATTATGACTGGATTCCAGCCTTCGCTGGAATGACAAAGAGACAGGAATGACAGAAAAAATAAAACAGCAGATAAAAGAAACCACGATATCCCTATCCTTCGTAGATTGCCTCTATCTCTTTGATTATTTTGTCCCAACGATATTTTTCTAAAGTATTTTTCGCCTCACGCTTATACGAAGCTGCTTTGATCGGGTCTGAAATGATGGCAATCACCGCCTCGGCGATAGCTTTTGAATTTTTTGGCTCAATCAATAGACCATTTTTTCGTTGTTTGACAATATCAACTATACCGCCTGTCTTTGAGGCTACGACTGGGATACCGACAGCCATTGCCTCCAATATCGAAATGCCAAAAGTTTCAGCAATTGACGGCAAGACAAACACATCCCAATTTTTCAGATAATTTACAACATTTGATTTGCGGCCAAGCAAGGTTATATTTTTTACCAATCTCAGATCCTCAATCTGTTTTTCAAGCTTTTCTCTCTGCTCCCCTTCTCCAATAATCTCTAAAGTCGCGAGTGGATACTTCTTCACAATATATTTCATCGACTCGATCAAATAGCTTTGACCTTTTTGCAAGTTCAGGTTACCAATAGTTCCGACGACAGGTGCTTCATTGCACATCTTTATCTTTTTGATCGGGATCTTGGCAAGACCAAAAGATTCTTTGTCAAAACCGTTTGGTACCAGAATAGTTCGGTCTTTCAGTGACAGATGCGAAGAAACCAGATAACTTTTTACCGAGGAAGAAACCGCGATCACGGTGTCAGTCTTGAAATTCAAATATTTCAGAACTAATTTCTGCAACCATTCGCGGCCAAAACTCGCAAGATGATAATTCTGATCGAGGCTATGCTCAGTATAAATATATTTTGCAGTAGATAATTTAAACAAGCGAGCCAGAAAACCAGCCCTGACTCCATGAACATGGACGATCATCTTGCCAAACGGATTTGCTGCTGCTTGAATCTTCTGCAAAGTTCGAAAAATTTGATAGACAGCGACCATGTCAAACCTTGAGGTCATCTCGATCGTTTCGATCTTCAAATCTCTTATATTCTTCGCCTCCTCGACCAGATGACCAGACGGACAAATCAAATAAGGATCGAACTTTCCTTTATCAAGATTACGAAGCAAATTTAGCACATGAATTGGCCCGCCAGACAGATCGGCATCCGCGATAATCTCGACAACCTTAATTTTTGAGACCGATTCTTTCATACACAAATTTTAACACTTAATGCCACACTTACACAATTATGCCCTGCTTGTCATTGACATACCCTTTGTCATTCCCGCGAAAGCGGGAATCTATTGAAGATTGTTTGTGGATTCCCGCCTTCGCGGGAATGACAGGAAAAAAGACGAGGATAATAAAACAGACAAGCAACTCCATCTCTATCCTTGGCGAATTGTAAATTTCACAGTATAATCAAAGCATGAAAAACCATTTGACCAACCTGAAAGACTATTTACTCCACCTGAACAACCTTCATAAATTTCTCGGTTTTGGTATTTTTTTCAAGACAGCCAGAGAAACCAATTCGAAATTAACGCTCCTAAAACGACCGCCAGCAGGCAATGTTTTGGTACTCTCGCCTCATCCTGACGACGACATTTTTGGCTGCGGAGGAACTCTCAGACTTCATCACGATCAAAACGACGAGATCAATATATTATATCTGTCGGGAAACGAGAGCCGGATCGCTGAAGCTCAGACTGCCCTCGAAATTATCGGCATCAATAAATTTGAAAATCTGGATATGATCGATGGCAAGATTACAGATAGCCAAGCTGTCATAGACAAGATTACTCAAAGAATCACTGATCTTAAGCCAAAAACCATTTATGCACCCTGTTTCGTCGACCCGAATAGTGACCACTTAGCCACAAGTAAAATACTGGCCAAGGCACTGGAAAAAACCAACTTTGACGGAGAAATATTTATGTACGAAATATGGTCACCTATCTACGCCAACCGTCTGATCAGCATAGACAAAACTATTGAGACCAAAATAAAAGCGATGCAAGCACACCAATCCCAACTTAAAGATCGGCCTTATGTCGACGCTTTTATCGGACTTAGTCAATACCGTGCAAACATGTTTGATCACGGCAAAAACGCTGAAGCATTTTTCGCCTGCGACAAAGAAACCTATATCAAAACTTCGAAACTATTTGGATAAAATATTGAATGCAGCAGTGATTCTCTTTGCACTTTCTTCTTTGCCAAGAGCTATTGCAAGTTCGACCGGTGATGGCGATCTCTCCTTGCCAGAAAGAGCCACTCGAACCGGCCAAAAGACATCACCATTGGTCAGGTTGTTTTCCGCCACAACGGACTCAAGCATTTTTTGAATACTGGAATTTGTAATTTGATTATTTTCTGGTGATTGGAATTTGGTAATTGTTTCTTGCAACGCTTTCACCGTTTTTTCTTTGTCGGACTTTTTGAATATCAGTAGCTCAGCTGGATATTTTGGCGGCTCTCGCAACTCCAAGATAAAGTCGGCCATCTCTTTCAAAGTGTTAAATCCCCCACGACCAAGCAATTCGATTTCCCCGAGAGAAAGATCACCTGCCTCAAATTCATGCAAATATTTTCTGATCTGCTCGTTGTCATTTTTAGCCACAATCTCCGCTATTTGCTTTTGCAAATAAATCGAATTGATCGAATTCAGCTTGTCCAGATTAAAAATTGCCGGAGCCTTGTTCAGATTTTCAATCTTAAATTCTTTTTCTAGATCAGAGAGAGAAAATATCTCACGATCAGTCTTGGGGTTCCAGCCTAAAAATGCAATAAAATTGATAATCGCCTCTGGCAGATAGCCAAGTTTACGATATTCGTCGACAGAAGTCGCACCATGGCGCTTGGAAAGTTTTGTTCTGTCTGAAGCTAAAATCATCGATAGATGGCCAAAAGCTGGAGGGGCCCAGCCAAACATTTCGTAAAGAATCAAGTGTTTTGGTGTCGAAGACAGCCACTCTTCAGCTCGAATAACATGAGTAATACCCATCTCATGATCATCAACCACCGAAGCCAGATGATAAGTGGGATAGCCGTCCGACTTAAAAATAACCTGATCATCAAACAATGACAAATCAAATTCAACATTCCCCCGGACTAGATCATTAACAATAATCTTACCCGAAGTCGGCATCTTCATCCTGATGGTGTAGCAATGCTCCTTCAAATCAGCAATATTGAGCTCCGCATTTCGACAATAGCCTTCATATTTTGGCGGTCGGCCAGTTTTTTCCTGAGCGAGACGATCTTCAGCCAACTTTTCCTTCGAACAGGTGCAAATATAGGCCTTACCTACCCGTACAAGGTCAAATGCAGCCTTTTTATAAACTTCCTGACGCTCTGACTGGACCATCGGTTTATCAGCATTTTTTGCCGTAATCCCCAACCACTTCAAAGAAGAAATTATTCTTTCAACTGAACCCTCAACAAAGCGTTCTCTGTCTGTATCTTCGATACGCAAGAAAAAATCACCTGCTTGCGAAGCAGCGATCAAGTAAGCGAAAAGAGCGGTTCGTGAACCACCAATATGTAATTCACCTGTAGGGCTTGGAGCAAATCTTGTTTTAATCATATGACTAATATAGCACAATCATAGCAAGCTGATAAGTGTTTTTTAAGTGTTTAAGTGTTTAAGTGTTTAAGCTGATAAGTCATCAGATTGTGGACAACCGCTTCTCGACTCGTAGAACTCGCTCGAAGAATAAAAGTCTATCTATCATCTTTGTCATTTCGACCGAAGTGGAGAAATCTTGCAAATCACAAAAGATCTCTCGACAAGCTCGAGATGACAACAAGAAATGATTGGTGAAATAAAATTATGGTTTGAGCCCTACCTGCCGACAGGTTGTCGAGAACAGACCAAATGATAGATTGCCGCGCCACGTAAAATCGCGATGGCTCGCAATGACAAAAATAAAGGGAATAACAAAACCAACTTATAGGTCTTTGCCCTTACTAGCTTACTAGATTAAACACTTACCAGCTTATCAGCTTTATTGCCTCTTCATCTCAATCTTTCGATTGATAATAGAGTTTCTATGTTGCGTGTCGAGATCGCCGAGTCTTGCCAGATCGTAACCAGGATGCGAAGCCAGCAATGTATATTGGCCCTTTGGCAACAGCACGGAATATTTACCATTTTTATTCGAGACGGCGGTACGAATCAATTTAGAACCAGCTTTATCCAAAATACGGATCATGGTCAGAGGCAACGATTGATGGGTATCAGCGTCAGAAACTATCCCCCACGGGGACTTCTTCAACAAAAATCTGAGGTCAAAAACCCAAATTAGAGCATACACACCGGCCAAAATGTAGACCAATCGGCTCGGCTCTCGAACTAAGCCATCAATAATAATTATTGACCCTATGACTAAAGCCAAGAAAGAAAAGATCGACAAACCAATCTCAATATTCTTAAATATCAGCAACATTCTGAGATTAGCTTCAGCGGCCTTAGGGTCCATCGTTAGCTGAATATTTGGCATAACCAAGCTGTCTCGTTCGGTCTTAATCTCGAAAATAGTACCAATGACCAACGCCGAAGGCGGTGCCAGCAAGTATTTATCTTTGAAAATACGAATAATATATTTTCCAGGTTCCACAACAGCGCCGAAATATCCCTGATCATCGGTATATACGCTTGTCAATAATTTTTGAACTGGAGCAGACGCCCCTGGCACATCAATAACCTGATAGATACCCACCTTTACCCCCGGTAATGGTGCATTTGTACCGTATTCAACGATACGGCCAGATTTCTTGCGACGAAGCGCAGTTTTGACACCAAACAAACCGACAAAGAATTGCCAGATAGAAGTTGCTGCGGATTGAGTCGCAGATGCTGCTCCGGCAAATGATGCCATATTTGAAATAGCGACCAACGGAATAATAGCCGCCGCACTCGCCACAGCCGCTACCGCAATTACAGTCGATGCGTTTACTGGAGCAATCGAAATTTTCTCTAAAATATTTGTAATTGTGTCAGCAATACTACTGATCAATTGATTCTTTTCGGTCACGATCACAATTGTATGATTGGCACGAATATTGGCAAGAGAATATCTTGTTAGACGACCCATTGAGCGCCCATCAACAAAGACTTCTTTCACTCTATATCCATCCTTGGCCGAGATGGTCAGGGAAAAATCGCTTCCCTCGACCAAGTTTACAATCGAATCAGAATCAATAATCGTATTTTCGTCACCACTGATATTGAGCTGATATGATGTCTCATTGACATCCGCAGAGACACCATCAGAATAAGCAGTCTGAATGTTTTCACTGTTAATCGCCTTAACCTTGAAGCTATACTCGGTATTTTTGACCAGATTATTCACAACGAAACCATTATCCCCGCCCCAATCAGCATACGATTGCCAGTCAATATTATCCTGCAAAGTGCCGTCACTCTGACGGACATATTTATCACCGCCAGGAGTTGAAACATAAAATGCGTATCGTGAATTGATAGAATTGCCGTTTGTATCGGCTACGAGTTTCAAAGAGGATCCATTTTTGACAATTGCCAGCTTTGGTACGCTTGAGAAAGTATATCTCGCCGCCGAAGCCGAAAGCACGGTCTCAATACCATCACTGTTTCTGGCTTTGATTTTAAATGAATGCCTAGTGTCTGCACCCAAACCACTGACGATCAATCCATTTGTACCGCCCCATACAGAATATGTCTGCCAGTCAGGCAAAACATGCAGCTGACCGTCAGATTGATTGACATATTTACCAGTGGCTTCATCATAAACTGCATATCGAGCTGCAGTAGCATTATCATTTGGCGTAAATTTTACGCTTAATTGACTCGGGTTTAAGGCACTTGCGACAGGTGCACCTGGAACATTTGCCAAGGTTGACCGATTCGCAGAATATGCAGGAGCAGAGCTAACAATTGCGTTTGTAGCCACCACTTTGGCACAATATTGCGTTGCAGGCAAACGATTGATAACCTGTCGGCTATGAACATTTACTGTTACGGTGTAGTCAGGTGAGTTTGCAGCACGATAAGTTGCTCTCGAACAATCACCGTTGGGCGAATTTGAAAGATAGATCTTGAAATAGACTTCATTGTCGGAATTATCCGTCCAGCCCACCACAAAACTGTTATTTGTGACTGAGCGAATGACCACATCAGATGGTGCAGCAATAGCTGAAGTCGTAACCGGGGGCGCGTTACCTCCTGCATTGCCAAATATCCAACCGTCATTATCTCCACCATTAACCGAATTTGAGCCAGCATACCATTCGGCCCCACCAGTGGCTGTCGAATCTTTAATCGATAAATAATCAGACAAGACGACCCCGTTAGTCTTTGATAAGATGAAAGGCGTCCCATCGACTGATGAAATTAAATTAATCAGATTATTGCTAGTTCCAACAGCTCCAAAGCTACCCTCAACTCCGACAGTAGCTCGTGCCTCAAAAGAAATTGTTCGTGCTGAAGTCGAAATAACATTCAAATTATTAAAAACGGTGCAACCATTAACCGCTTGCGCAGAGACACCATTTAAATTAACAGTGCCGGAATTGTGCAAGAAGACGCCGAAACTATGGTTGAAACTACCCGAGATATCAAAGTTCTTGCCCGAAGCAGGAGCAGTAAATCGACCGCCAGTTTGAATGAAATTATTAGTCGTCAGATTATTTAACCCAGCACTAAAAGCACCTGAGGAAAGTGTAAAATTATTTACAACAGAAAGATCGGAAGCCAATGAGTATGAAGCGCCGATACCAGTATTTTTCTGAACGAAATACTGCATGATGAAACCAGTCATATCGCCCAAACTATAAGGGCCACTGCCAACATTATAGCTGCCAAGCAATCCACCTGTACTACTTAACTTCGCGACCGTGTTCGAAGCGTAATTTGCCACCCAGACATTGCCAGCAGCATCAATTGCAACACCTTGCGGCGTAATACCGACATTGTAAGTGCCGAGCAAGCTACCAGCCGAATCAAACTTCATGACATTATTGTCAGCATAATTGGCAACCCAAACATTGGCGTTAGCATCAATGGCAATTCCCGCCGGATGATTACCAGTACTGTAGGTCGCCTGAAGGTGACCATTGTTCAAGATCTTTGTGACGGTATTTGGATTGAGATTTGTCACCCAGACATTATCTGAAGCGTCAATTGCGATACCATACGGGTTTGCTCCAGAATTATACACGCCCAGCCTGATGCCACTATTACTGAACTTTGTCACTGTGGAACCACCAGTATTAGCCACCCAGACATTACCAAGAGAATCAACAGCGATGCCGTATGGAGTAGCCCCGACTCCATAAGTACCTAGCAATACACCCAGATTGCTTAATTTTGAAACATTATTTGAATCTCTGTTTGTAACCCAAACATTGCCAGAGGCATCGATCGCAATCCCTTCGGGATAACTGCCGACAGCATAAGCACCGACTAAGTGGCCGTAATTATCAAACTTACTGACATTGTTGGTCGTGCGATTTGCCACCCAGACATAACCTGACGGATCAATCGCCACGCCCCACGGCGAAGTCCCAGTAACTGAAGCTCCGACAACCACACCAGCGTTGCTAAGTTGAGTCATGTTGCTTGAGTTAATACTTGGTACCCAAGTACTGCCGGTCACAACTGGTGTCCCCTGCCCAGCGATAGTCACATCGTAAAACGCCTGATTATTCGTCGAAATAGTCTTTTCGCCTATGCCATTGAAATTAATTGACGGTTTGTTGATAGCAAAAGTCGCCCCAGTGTTTGTCCAACTTCCAGTCACATTAAATGCGAAATGAGAACTTGACCCATCAATCGTACCAGCGACCAAACTAACATTATTATCGACATTTAAATCTCTAGCCAGAGTAATGGTACCAGTATAACCAGTATTGATTGACAATGATTTTACATGATCAGCAAATGACGGATCAATAATTGAATTTTTACCAGAAGTTGAATCAAAGACTACATCACAAATCGCCGTTGGCTTAATATTGCTCACCCAGTTGGCAGCAGTCGACCAATTATTATCAGCGCCACCGCCACTCCATGTGCATGTGCTGTTATCAGCAAAAGTCGCCGTCACGGAGATGTTGGCCGTCACATTCAGATCAGTTCTGGCCGCAGTGGGATACGCATCAGACCAAGAGACAAAGTGATAATTGGCCGATGGGGTAGCCGTGACTTGCGTTCCATTACTACCATGATTGACAGTTTGGGGAGTTGATCCGACAATCGAGCCATTAGCACCGGCAGAGTAAGTGAGGGTATAAGTGTCAATCGCGAATGAAGCTATCGTCGTGATGGCAGCAGTAATATTTGTGTCTGTTCTGACAGGATTAGTCGAATTATTGTCAGACCATTTCACGAAATGATAACCGGTCGCTGGCGTAGCCGTGACCTGTGTCCCATTACTACCGTAATTAACTGTCTGGGGCGAAGTACCAACAATCGAACCATGAGCACCAGCAGAGTAGGTTAGGGCGTAAGCATCAAGAGTGAATGAAGCAGTTACTGTAATATTTGCCGTCACATTGAGGTCAGTTCTGGCAGCGGTCATCACACTGTCAGACCAAGAAACAAAATGATAGTTAGTGGCTGGTGTAGCCGTGACCTGTGTACCATTACTACCGTAATCAACGGTTTGAGGGCTGGTGCCAACGATTGAGCCATTGGCTTCAGCGGAATATGTAAGCGTATGAGTATCGATGGCAAACGAAGCTGTCGTCGTTATATCAGCAGTAACATTTGTATCTGTCCTAACTGGATTGGTTGAGTTGTTATCAGACCATTTCACAAAGTGATAATTAGCGGCTGGCGTCGCCGTGACCTGTGTGCCATTGCTACCGTAATTAACTGCCTGGGGCGAAATGCCAACCACCGAGCCATGAGCACCAGCAGAGTAAGTGAGAGCGTAAGTGTCAATCGCAAAGGTAGCTGTGACGCTAATATCACCCGTCACATTGAGATCAGTTCTGGCGGCGGTCATCACACTGTCAGACCAAGAAACGAAATGGTAGTTCGCAGCTGGCGTCGCCGTGACTTGGGTCCCATTACCGCCATAATCAATAGTCTGCGGAGTAGTGCCAACGATCGAGCCATGAGCAGCAGCCGAGTAGGCCAAAGTGTGGGTAGCCAAGGTGGCGAAACTGACCCAAGAGCCATAGCCAGAGCCAGCCGTATTGGTGGCATAAGCACGGGCACAGTAGTAAGTGTTGGCAACTAAACCAGAGATGCCTTTGGTGTAAGCACCGGCAGTGTACGAACCGGAATCATAGGCGGTAGAGATAGAACCACGAGTGGAACAGTCGTGCCCGCTTGAGGTGTCTGTGGCATATTCAAAACCTCGAACAGTATTACTCTCCCCGCCAATATTGGTGATATTGCCATTACCAATTGCTGAATTTGATGTAACACTAGAAGCAGACTGAGTTGTGACTATTGGGATAAAGATATATGGCCAGTTTGTATTGCCAGAAACCAAAGTAATATTTGAATTGCTACCAGTGTTGTCTTTCTCACAAGCATCAGTGGCGGTACAATTTGAATCGGTCACCGAAACAGTGCCAGAAGCATTGGCAATTGCCTTTGTCTCTTGCGGTTTGATTTTCCACTGGCTGCTGGGGCTGGCAGAGACAAGGGCCAGTGTGCCAGCAGTAGAGTTTAGGAGATTCAATGTTCCTGAAATTGTTTGTTCTGATGCAGCAGCAAAGGTCAGCGTCTTGCCAGAGGTATTGGCCGTGAAGTTATTAAATGTCGTATTCCCCTGAATGAGAGCATCTCCGGCCAAGGTGACCGTACCAGTGCCGGGGACGAAGGTGCCAGACGAATGATTCCAGCCACCATTAACAATGAATGATTTGCCAGAAGTTGGAGCAGTGAAGGTACCACCTGATTGGATAACATTGCCAGCTATTAAATCATAACCGGAAGCATCAAAGCTGCCAGAGGAAAAGGTTAGATTGTTGGTGGCAGAGATGGCGGAGGTGAGGAAATAAGATCCAGAAGTATTGGGAACCTCTTGCCATACTGCCGCACCTGGTGTGTCATCCACACAGATCCATGCCTGTCCAGTTGATGGTATATACCATTGACTTTTGCCAGCAGTGTAAGGAGTTTTGTTCGTTTCCGCAGGAAAGTATCTCCTCACAGCATAATCAGTGCCTCCATAAGTTGAAGCTGATAAGTCGTAAAATACTGTCCCATCTCCAGAAACTACCGTTCCAGTCGCACCGTTGTATCCGACAGTAGTTTGCGTTGCCCAACCATTCGATGTGATAACCACGGAAGCATTACCAGAACCAACAACTGTTATCATGGCCTTTTGCCCATCATCACTTATGCTTGAATATGAAAAATAGTTGATTCTTCCAATTTCTTCCGTAAACGACCCTCCACTGTTAGAAGAATATTGATTCCCCCACATGACATATTGACCGTTCGCAGAGCTTGATATATTACATGTTTGTTGCCGGTACCCATGCCATGGGTCATCGGTAGCGACCGATGTCCATGATGTACCACCGTTGGTAGATTTTTTTAGCGTCGTGATGCCTGTACCGTCGGAATAAACGGCCGCATACAATATCTGCCCATCGTCCGATAAGGTCGCTGCCGAACCTCGTGTGACACCGAGCGCGCTATTGAATGTCCATGAACCACCTGAATCAACAGAGAGGTAAACCCCCTGCGCACCACTCGAGCCATCCCGCACGGCAATCATTTTTGTGCCACCGCCCGATACGCCTGCATCCTGCCACGCTGTCTCGGTTTTGGACCGAGTCCATGAAGTGCCAGAGTTTGTTGAGACGTAGATACCGTTGGTTGAGTCAACGACGACAACCGTCGCGCCAGAGTCCGAACAGTGAATCGTTTTCGCCGAAGCGAAGGAATTGCCGATAGAAAGGTTGGTCCACGAAACGCCGAAATTAGTTGACTTCTGAATCTCACCACTAGTGGAAGTACCAGAGTAAATAACTTGGCCATCCGAAGAAGTTGCAAGACCATATGCAAGTCCGCCCACAGGTGACACTGGTATCCATCTTATCGGAGCACTAGTGCTACTATCATCAAATGCATTTGGGAGTCTGGTTGCCGATATATTGTTGTTGAAACTACCACTTGCGCCAGCCCCTCCACCATCCACCGTCATATTGTAGAAATCATAGCCCGCGCCAGTACCGCCACTATTAATAGTTCTATCAGGGAATGAACCATTAAAATTGACCGTGCTTGTCCCCTTGGTAAATTCACCGCCAGTATTATTCCAACTACCGCCAATATTTAGGGTGTAGCTTCCCGCGTTTAATTGGCCAGCTGCCAAATTGATATCACCATCGTCATTTAGGTTATTAGCCAGAGTGATGGTGTCGGTGTAGCCAGAGTTAACGGAAAGCGACTTGATGTGATTTGTAAAGCTTGTGTCAAGCGTGGAAGCTTTAGTCGAGGTAGCATCGAAAATGATATCATCGGTATCAACTGGTGTAAGATTACCGGTCCAGTTGATAGCACAAGTCCAATTGTATTCATTTCCGGCACCACAAGTTGAAGTTGTGCCACGACCTGTCCAAATCCTAGTGCCGTAGGCCAAAAAACTGACAGCAATGGTGTGATCGGCGGTGACGCTGGTAAATGTGTATGGAGAACTCAAAGTGCCAGACAAAGAAACATTGTCGATTTTAATGTCGGAAATGTAATAAAGACCAGATGGAGTAATGGTAAACGCCCGAGAAGCTCCATCGTCAACTGTTGCGGTTGGCGTTGGCGAGATAGTGCCGTTGCCGCCGACGACCGAGGAAGCAATGGTGTGAACGGCCAAAGTTGATGCATTAGCTGTGGTGCCATAAGCTGTTGCGACACTGTCACCGTTTTGGGCGGCCACCGAGTAAGTATAGCTAGTATTGGCGGTCAACCCCGAATTAGATATTGGCGAATTCCAAGTGCCGGCCGTTTGCCAAACCGCACTATCGCCCATGGTACCATTGGCCTGAATATATTTGGTCGTGGAACTGTAAACTACCTTGATCGCAAATGTTGTGGAGGCAGGATTGGAATTGACATCGATCGTCACTGGGACGGTCGAGGAAGTTGGCGTACCCAGAGTTGGAACAGCAGGCACATTGGCGAGGGTATATTTGGCGGCAGAGGATGATAGTGCAGTATTGGTCTTGTCACCGTTTCGGGCAATGACCTTGTAAGTGTGTTGAGTATTGACTGATAGGCCAGTGTCAACAAAACCAGAACCGCTGCCCCAGTTGGCGTAGGTGCGCCAGTGGTTGGCGTCATCACTGATCGATTCGCAAGCATTGGTGGTGTAATTGAGGAAAGTCGAATCGCCATCGCAAGAGATAGCAAACTCTGTCCCAGCAGGATTGGAATTTACATTAATAATAGAAGTCAATGAAGTGGCTGAGGTGGCGTTCACTGTTGGAGCACCTGGAACATTGGCTAGAGTGTATTTTGGTGCTGAATATGCTGGAGCAGAATCACCAAAAGTATTTGTCGCAATAACCTTGGCACAATATTGCGTATTAACAGACTTACTAGTAACAGCTTGTGTGATCGCATTGGCCGCTGTTGTAAAATCTGGTGTTCCTGAATAAGAAGCTGTTGAACAATCGGCTACCCCAGCAGCGACATAGACCTTGAAACCAGTCTCATCGGAAGAATTATCGGTCCAGCCAACAGTGAATCCAGTCGTTGACGGTAAAGTAATCGCCACGCCACTCGGAGCACTTGGCGCACTTCCAGGCAGTGTATCCACTCCCCCCTGCCAAGCCAATAATGGATAGGTCGTCCCACCGACCTCATCAAGCGTCCAGACATTTGGAAAATCCCATTCACCAGGGTCTGTACCAGCTGGAACAAAAGTTGCATGCTGCTTCATTTGTGCAGTGGTCTGAGGTGTAATGCCGGCAACGGGATCGGACACATTGCCGATGCTCGGCAAGTTATTAATAGTGTGGTCAAAATAGTTTGAGGCATAATTATTCTCGGAGGCATCGTAACCGATAAATCCGCCGATGCTACCACCACTCCCAACTACGGCACCTGTTGAATAACTATTGGTGATAGCATACCCATTATAACCGACAAAGCCGCCGATGTTACCACCACTCCCCGTTACAACACCAGTTGAATAACTGTTTGTGATAGTGCCGTAATTTTTACCGACAAAGCCGCCAAGGTTATACGAATCCGCACTAACATTCTGGACACTGGCGACCGAATAACTGTATGTTGTGGTGCCGTAATTGTAACCGACAAGACCACCGGTAGCGTCATGATAATACTGAGTTACAATGCTGCCAGTTACATAGCTATTAGTCACGGTGCCTTCATTTAAACCGACAAGGCCACCGACCCCATAAGCACCTGTGCCAGCCGATATGCTAATGTTAGTCAGACCAACATTTTTAATTACAGACGAAGAACTTGATACGTACCCGAACAAACCAATAGCACTAACGCCAGAACTATTAATAGTCAATTGATCAATTGTTTTGCCGTTACCATCGAAATTACCATTAAAGCGGGTAACGCCATCAGAACCTATACCTATTGGTATAAACCCAGCACCGCCGTTCCAAGATGAAGTTAGGGATGCATCAATATCGTTGGCCAATTTATACGAAGCACCAAGATTTAACTGCATATTTTGAAGCTGGTTCAGAGTACAAATCAAATATGGATCACCGACAGTTCCAGTCCCGCCACAACTAATCTCCCAAGCCAAATGAGGATAACCAACACCCTCATTAATTGTCCAATCATTATTGGTAGTTGGCGGAAAAGTCCAGCCAGAAAAAGTCGATTTTGTCTTCATCTGCACGGTGGTGTCTTGCTCTATGCCTGTAACTGGGTCAGTCTTGTTGCCGACACTCTTCATATTGCTTTTGTCATGGTCAAAGTGGTTAGCAGTATATATTGTTGGATCACCGTCATATTCACCAGCCGAGTCATAACCGACAAAACCACCTTTTCTCGAAGTGCTACCATTAAGAGTACCGGAAAAGTAAGAATGATCTTTGTCACCACTCCAGTTGTAACCAGCTATTCCTCCTAAACAACTATTGGGGGTATTGCCTGTCGTGATGTTGCCAGAAGCGTAAGAATTGGAAATAGTAGCACCAGAATAGCCCACTAATCCACCAGCCACACCCCAGTCTTGTGTGGAAGTCACATCGCCGGTGGCATAAGAATTAGAAATAGTGCCATCAAACTCACCAGCCAATCCGCCTGCTTCGTTATTAGCGACGATATTACCTGTGGCGTAGGAGTCGGTAATCGTTCCACCACTGCCATCACCGACTAAACCTCCCGCTCGGTCAGTTGAAGTAACATCTCTGATAGCCGAAGAATTGGAAATAGTTATAGTTCCGTCTGATTGTCCAACTAGTCCTCCAGACTTCCACGAATTATTACCCGAACTATTAATAGTAACGGCTGTATGGCAATTGGTAATCGTGACCGAGGAATTATAATTGATAGACCCTATAAGGCCACCCGCGCCCCCACTGTTCCACCCATTAGAGGTAGCATTTATTGTCCCAGTCACAGTCACATTGGTGATCGAACCAGTCCAATATGATGTGCCCGAAACTAAACCTCCAACATTTATATTGTTACCAGGGTCGTCAATATCGATATTGGTCAGATTTAGATCTTTGATTTTGGATGTACTGCTGAGGTTAGATAGTAGACCGCTAGAATCAAACCAAGAACCATGCTGGTAGAAGCCATTGATAGTTTTGTTATTGCCATCAAAATCATAGCCACCCAGGTAGAGTCTATCCCAACCATGGCCACTATTCCAATAGCGCATTTGGGAGGCATCGCCGTTGAAGGTGTCAGCCAATTTGATATTAGCATCAGTATTGGAAGTACCAGCCAAACCATACAGATCATAGATGACATGATTGCCACTACCATCAACAGTCCAACGATGGAAGCCACCACTAGCGACATTAAATTGACCAGTTGTGCTGGTAACAGCAAAAGTGTAGGACGGATTGGAGATAAATAAACCCTGATATTCTTTGGAAAATAGATTAGTTGCGGCAAAGTTTCTAGCTTGAGTGATGGTGCCACTATAGTCGTTAGTAATAGTCAAACTTTTGACTGTGCCGGCAAAACCGCTATCAATGGTGGAATCGTTAGCCGAAGTGACGTCAAAAACCACATCATCGCCAGCAGCTGGCACGCCCGTCGGTGACCAAGAGAGCGGATCCGACCATGTTGTGTGCGTTGTGCCATTGCCATTCCAGGTCTTCGTCGCAGCATAGGCCTTGGGAATATTGCTTAACAGACTCGTTGTCAAGAAACCGACGATCAAAAGTAAAGCCATCAAGCTTATTGTCATTTTTCTGAATAACAAAATATGCTTACTCATATTTGAGAAAACATTATTCTGACTAGTGTGAAGTCTTCGCTTAAACAGCTTGAAAATCATACTCTCCTCGCCAGTAGAAAAAGATTTGCATCAGTCCCCTCCTGATGTAGATATAATTATACGCAAAAAAATTTATATAAAAAAGATTTTTATATTTGTCCACTTAGAGCTACTACTTGCCGGTTACAGCGTTCTCAATGTAATCAATTTCTCCGCTCTGGAAGTCAACTCCTGCCACATCTATACGAATATTTCTGTCATCGCCCAAAATTTGTATCAATTCACGGGCAAGTTGTCGCAACTTGTCTTGCTTTTTTCTGTTCACATAGCCTATCGCTTGACCAAATTTGTCTCCTGTCACTGTTTTAACCTCGACAATGACAGTTACGCCGCCTTTTTCGGCCAGAATATCAATCTCACCAGTCCTCATAAATTTATTTCTGTCCAATATTTTGTATTGTTTGGCTAAGAGATAGTCGCAAACCATGGACTCGCCGGAGTTCCCTGTCTCTTTGCGCTGGTAACCAATGCTTAAGATAGGACTTGCCATGCGATCAATCCAGTCATAATCACGACAAGAGTAATTGTTATGATCAAATAAATATTTTGATATCGATCAAAATGATTTAATTTGCGCCACGAGTCCCTGTGTGTCTGGTAATCATTCACAACTGCTGGTGCACTTTCTTCCTGCGTCGCTGTAGTATCGCCTCGTAAAACTGGTGAGTCGGTGGAGAGCTGTGAATTCGTTATCGGTGTGGTTTCACTTTTCCCCTCTCCTGTGATTGACTCAATGTCTTTACTGGCTTGGTTTGTCGCTAGTTGCAGATTTTGATTTAACTGTGTTACTTGCCCCTGGATGCCCAGTATCAGTTTATTGACCTCAGAAATCCTTTCGTCCTGACTCTCGATATGTTTTTGCTGGTTTCTGATTACCTCTTTCAGAAACTCGGCTTGTTCGTGATCGATCGCGCTTGAAACCGGTTTTTGCTCGATACTATCAGGCAAACCAAGATTAGCGTAGGCCACTTCTCTGACTTGACCGTTCTTTCGAGACTTATAAGTCCCGTCCTTGACTCGACGCTGTATTGTCTTGGTAGACACCTTTAGCAGCTTTGCTGCGTCGTACATTGTCACCCACTCTTTCATAGCTGTCCTCCTGTTAATAAGACAATTATACCAACGCTGTCGAAAGCTGTCTAGACGAATTGTCCACAATGACCAAACCAATCCAATTCAATCACATAATTGTCTGGATTCCTGTGTAGGTCATTCGACTCTGAGGGAAGAACCCTCATGCTCAGACTCGATGAGCAGGAATCCAGTCGTGAATATTAATTCGAGAACACACTGTTCTTGACGCTAATGGTGTGATGAGATTCCGGATCAGGTCCGGAATGACAAAATAATTCGTACAAAAAAAACGAGCCGAAGCTCGTTTTAATATATTTGGACAATTTATACTATTACTCGACGATACGATCGCCAGCAAGTGCTTTGGCCTTTGCCTCAAGCTCGGCGTCTTCTGCTGCTTTTTTGGCAGCTTCAGCTTCAGCCTTTGCAGCAACTTCAGCCTGCAATTTCTCAATCTCTTCTTCTGCCCCTTTTTCTTCCCAGACTTTGTGATCTCGATTTAGCTCTTTGATACGAGCATTTTTACCAGACAATTCTCTCATATAGTAAAGCTTGCTTCGTCGCACCTTTGACTGTTTGATCAGCTCAACTTTGATAATACGAGGGCTGTGAAGAGGAAATATTCTTTCTACACCAATACCGAAAGATTCTTTTCTAACAGTGAATGTTCCATTCAAACCTGCGCCGTGTTTGACAGCGATGACCAAGCCTTCGAAGATCTGAACTCTCTCCTTGACACCCTCAGTGACCTTCAAGTGAACTTTAACAGTATCTCCTGGCCGAACGGCTGGAACACGCTTTTTTGTATATTTTTCAAGAATCTTTTCCATAATACACTCTTACTTAAAATTATTATTTAGCTTCAGTTTCAGCTTCAACATGAACAAATCTTCTCTTGGCTGGATTGCCAGTGAAAGCTGTAACTTTTTTATGCTGAAATTTAACGATACCAGCGGTTTGGGCATATAAAGTATTATCTCCACCCATCGAAACATTGATGCCAGGGTGGAATTTTGTCCCGCGTTGTCTGACGATGATACCACCAGCAGTGACCTTTTGGTCACCAAAAACTTTGACCCCAAGTCTCTTGGACTCTGAGTCTCTACCCAGTCTGGTACTACCAGCAGCTTTCTTATGTGCCATAACAACTCCATTAGAATAACCAATAATCAAGAAACAAATTACAAATATAAAGTTTGGTTATTGTATCTTGGTGATTGGTAATTGCAAAATACAAATCTGTCTCTTTACAACTTGATAACCCCGACCGTAAACGAGCGGCGTACACAATTCAATATAGCCCAATTTTTTGATTTCGTCAACAATCTCAGCATAAAGATCATATTTTTTTCTCTCCAGCGTCTCAACCACCGGAAACACCAAACAAATTACTGGTTTCACGGCCAACTTTGCGGCATTCGCCAAAAAGTCTAAATACAGTTTTTTTATCAGAACATACTCGTCTTGAACGGATGACATCTCTTCCGATTCCCTTTTGGGCCGTCCCAAATAAGGTTCACCAACCAAAATCGCATTGTCATATTTCACAATTATTGGCGAGAGAGAATCAATTAATTTTTCACTTTTTGCATCAATCTTGTCGATATATGAAAACGGGATCGAAGATAAAGACAAAAACTTCTTAGCAAACCACTCTATATTAACCTTGGAATCTTCGATCGCTAGCAGCGAAATATCACTACCAAAAGAGTCCAGTCTTAGAGACATTGCTTCGATCAAAACACTACCACTACCGCAAAATGGGTCAATAACAAGACAAGACGCGTCCTGTCCCTTGGTCTGCCCTAAGGCCAAATTGATCATCGCTCTGGCAAGTTTGGGCGGCAACATCCCAGACATTTTGTCGCTGCGAGGCTTGCCGTAATCGATCTCTGACCAACGATCAGGATCGTACGCCCAGACCAAACGACCAAAAACATACTGATCCTCGCGGCCAAAAACCGCGTATTCTATCTTCTTGGTCGAGTACAAGTTTTTGGACAACGGTGCGGAGACTTCTGTCGAACCTTTTAATTCAATATAACGAGTCGAGCGACCAGATTTCTTCAGATTTGATTTGATTGCGAAACCCAGCCGATTGATTTTACTCAGATCAATATCAGAATAACTAGACAGAGCGAAATCCTTGATAAGAAATTTTTGTCTCATCTCCTCTAGTATTGTCGGGTACAAATCATCAAAATTACTTTCGCCCGAGCAGAGACGAAATATCTTAGTTGTCCCAGAAAGTCTTTCAGCGAGATCTTTTATTGAATCAGCAGAGATTTGCAGGTTGATGAAAGCAATATTGTCGGATACACTATCAATATCAAAACAAATACCAAAATATTCTAAAACGGCTTTGACTTCAGCCAAGCAAAGCTCTATCTCTCTACCCAAGACAAAAATATATTTTTGTTTTACTTCTTCCATTGCGAACAATTATAACACAGTTTAGTTAATTTATCCATTTAGTCATTTAGTCATTTATTTAGGGCGAATGATCAATGTTCAAGTGTCAGTGTTCAATTAATAATCAAGTTGATAATTTATTAATGTTTTTGCCGTGTCATTCCTGCGCAGGCAGGAATCTAGTATTAAGCCTAAGATATGTTCATCTTTACGCTTACGCTGTGACGGGATTCCTGCCTGCGCAGGAATGACAAACTGTTTAGTCATTAAATTATTTATTCAATTAGTCATTGATTCAGAAATTAGAAATTAGAAATTTATAAATTATATGTCCATGTCCGACACATCACCACAATTTGTGCATCTTCACACCCACTCGCATTACTCGATGCTTGACGGTATGGGCAAGATCCCTGACCTCGTCGCCAAAGCCAAAGAACTTGGACAAAAGTCTCTGGCCCTGACCGATCATGGCGTGATGCATGGTGTAGTTGAGTTCTACGAAGAATGTTTGAAACAAGGTATCAAACCAATCATTGGCTGCGAGATGTATGTCGCGCCAAGAACGCTTAGAGACAAAACACCGAAGATTGATCAGCATCCCTACCACCTGATTTTACTCGCGAAGAATAACGAAGGTTATAAAAATTTAATTGCCTTGAGCTCGATTGCACACCTCGAAGGCTATTACTATAAGCCCAGAATAGACAAAGAAACACTCAAAAAGTACAGCAAGGGATTATTTGCCTCTTCGGCCTGCATTCAGGGGGAAATTCCCCGCAAGGCGATGGAGAGCTACGACCTCGGCAAGCAAACCGTCGAAGAATATATCGATATCTTTGGCAAGGACAATCTGGCCCTTGAGGTCCAAAAGCACACCTTGGTGGACGACCAAGATAAAATCAATGACCTGATGTTCAAACTAGCCAAAGAATACGACTTGCCAGTGGTCGCAACCAATGACATTCATTATGTCGAAAAAACTGACGATGTGGCACAAGATGCTTTGATCTGTTTGCAAACGGGTCGCCAAATGGCTGACAGCAACCGCCTAACTATGGTTGGCGATAATTATTCATTTCTCTCAGGAGATGAGATTGTCGTTAACTTTCCCGAGCATCCAGAGGTTCTAGAAAACACGGTAAAGATAGCCGAAAAGTGCGATGTTACTATTGAGCTAGGTCAATTCAAATTTCCTGATTTTCCCTTGCCAGATGGCGAGACATACGAGACATATCTCTACAAGATGATATATGACCGATTAGCCAAAACTGTACCGGAAATTACCCCTGTAATGAGAGAAAGAATCGAATATGAATTTAAAGTTATCAAAGACAAAGGTTATCTTGGTTATTTTCTAATTGTTCAGGACTTTTTTCATTGGGCCAAAAAAAACAATATCCCGACCAACACAAGGGGATCGGCCGCAGGTTGCTTTGTCTCATATGCTCTAGGCATCACTCAAAAGCAGCTAAATCCGTTAGATTTTAACCTCCCATTTGAACGTTTTTTAAATCCATTTCGACCATCAGCGCCCGATATTGATATTGACATTGCTGATTCAGGCAGGGACGCCATTATTCACTACGTTTCAGAAAAATATGGCAAAGATCATGTTGCTCAGATCATCACCTTTGGAACAATGGCTGCCCGCATGGCCGTCCGCGATGTCGGACGAGTCCTTGGCCTAAGTTATAGCGAAGTTGACATTATCGCCAAGCTTATTCCGCCAATAAAAACTACCCTGTCCCAAGCGTTAGAGACAGTCTCTGAACTGAAAAATCTATACGATTCTAGCCCAGAAACCAAGAAATGCATCGACATTGCTAAAAGACTTGAGGGCGTTGTTCGACATGCCTCAGTTCATGCCGCTGGTGTAGTCATTTCACCGGAGGTAATTACCAATTACACGCCGATTATGAATGATTCCAAGAAGGACAGGATTATCACCCAATACGAGATGCACGCGGTTGGCGAAGATGGCATCGGTCTGATCAAAATGGACTTTTTGGGCCTAGCCAACCTTTCAATCATTCAAAATGTTTTGAAAATTGTTCGTAAAACCAGAGGGATAGAGATCAAGCTCGACGAAATACCGTTGGACAACGAGAAGACTTTCAAATTGCTAGCAAGAGGGGAGACGATTGGCGTTTTTCAGCTTGAAAGTGAGGGCATGAGAAAAAATATCAAAGAACTACAGCCAACAACGATTCACGACATCATGGCGATGGTTGCGCTTTATAGACCAGGTCCGATGGCCTTTATTCCGGAATACATCCGGCGCAAGCACAACCCAGCATCGATTGTCTATCCTGATCCCAGACTTAAAAATATCTTAGCCAATTCCCATGGACTAATTGTTTATCAAGACGATGTATTGATGATTGCAATCGAGCTGGCCGGTTACAACTGGATGGAGGTTGATAAATTTAGAAAAGCTATTGGTAAAAAAATTGTGGCCGAAATGGGTGCTCAGAAAGAAAAATTCTTCAAACAAATCATCGAAAGGGGGATGGAGGAGAGCGTCGCAACTCAGATATGGGAACAGATTGAGACTTTTGCTGGCTATGGCTTCAACAAGGCTCACGCCGCTAGCTATGGACTCGTGGCATACCAAACAGCATATCTGAAGTCGAACTATCCGCCAGAATATATGTCGGCGCTGATGACCTCCAACAAAGACGACTTGGACAAACTAGCAATGGAGATCGATGAGTGCACCCGGATGGGTATCAAAGTACTGCCACCATCAGTAAATGAATCATTTGTCGATTTTGGTGTTGTCGTGGATACTGGCAATGTCCGTTTTGGCCTCTCGGCTGTCAAAAATGTTGGCAAGGCCGTTGCCGAGGAAATTGTCCGAGAAAGGGAGAGTGGGGGAGTCTTTAAAGATTTGCCAAGCTTACTGACTCGATTGAACGAGAAGGTCATTAACAAAAAGTCTCTTGAGTCTTTGGTAATGTCTGGCGCACTCGACGATTTGGTTGAACGAGCTGAGGCACTTTACAATATGCCAAAAATACTCGAGTTTTCCTCGCAAATACGCAAAAACAAATCAGCGAACCAAAATTCGCTTTTTGGTGACGACATTGCTGTCGAAGCAAAACTGAACCTCGAAACGACAAAACCAGCACCGAAAAAACTGAGATTACAGTGGGAAAGGGAACTGCTCGGCATCTATGTCTCCGAGCATCCATTGACTGATGCCATGCACCTGATCGAACCAAATCGATCAATTAAACTCTCAGAACTCAAAGATGGGGAAGAGGGCCAGTTTGTCCGAGTCTGTGGTATCGTGACCACAATTCAAAAGATCCTGACCAGAAACAAAGATCAAATGTTTTTTGTCCGTATGGAAGACTCAGTTGTTAACTGTGAAGTCTTGATATTCCCGAAAATTTTGGAAAAATACCGAGACACGATTGCCAGTGACAAAATTATTACCGTCGATGGCTTTTTGAGTTTCAAAGACGGATCAGCAAAAATATTGGCCGATGAAATATATGAGGTCACAGAGACAGCCAGAATCCCCGAATTTATTCCGAGAGAAAAAAGACGGAATGGCTATGGCTACAAAAATAATAATGGAGGTGGGGGAGGACAAACTCAAACTTTTGTTCCTGGTGCGCCACTACCAAAACATGAGATCCACTCATTCAAAATCATTATCCCCAAAGGCTCATCCAAGGACATTCTCGGCCATATCAAATTAATTTTGACTCAATATGGAGGGGACACACCAGTGACACTATCTATGCCCAACAACGGCTCGGGATTCAAAGATGTGGTAACTAGTGCAAAAGTTGATGTCGGTCCAGTTTTAGCCAATAAAATAAAAGACATTGTCGGCAAAGACAATGTCGTCATAAACTAAAGAGCTACCACCGTCATTTCTGATAAGTTCTAGTGATCAGCTGCTGAATATCGTATGGATCAGCAATGTTTTTGATGACAAGCTCTGTTCCAGTACCAGCACCAGCTGTTCTGATGATCAAATCTCCAAAATGCAACATCATCTTCGCCAGCCCTTCAGACTCAGAAGAAATATCCTGAATATTGCGATGATCTAGTTCAGTAATCTTTCTAGAAAAGAAGCCTTTCTGGTTGATGCTGAAGAGCCTTTGGTTTGTAATGACCAATATGCTCTCTTTGAAACTATAAAATGCAGCAGAAAAGAGCCAGATGCCAATCAAAGCCATCACAACAGCCAGCGGCATTAGAAAATTGACCCAAGAGTACATCGGTGAAAAGATCCAGATCGCGGTTGCGCCAGAAAATAATAAAACGGTTTTGATACCCGGCAGATACAGAACATACGGATGATTGTTTACTACATCAATCACTTCCTCACCATCACGCTGACCATTGAACACAAAATCTTTTTTCATATTTTCCCCGCTAATTTTTGAGCTTTCCTTCTCAAAAGATAAAGGACAAAGAACAATAACAAGACCAGCACACTCATAGCAATAATTTTGTACGAGGTTGTCGACTGAATCGCGACGAAAGCAAACAGTACCGCAACGAGATACATCACGGAAACAGTCGCCCGCGTCGAGAAACCTGCACCCAAAAACTTATGATGCAAATGTGTTTTGTCAGCGGTTGTGAATGGATTTTTCCGCCGGATCATACGGCTAACCACTACATAGATACCATCGACGATAGGGAAGCCCATGACCAGAAAAACTGTTGCCAACTTGCCCCCAGAGATCAGAGGCAAGATGCCCAACATAAAACCAAGAAACATACTACCGGTATCACCCATAAATATTTTGGCTGGATTGAAATTGAAAACCAAAAACCCTCCAACTGCGCCGAAAAGAATCGCACAAATAAGAGCGACTGGTGGCTGATCTAAATTTGTCGCCAAGATAAAAATGGTCGCACAAGCAATCATCACAAGTCCGCCCGCCAGACCATCAAGCCCGTCAACAAAATTGATAATGTTCATCATCAGGACGACCCAGAGAACAGTCAAGACACTGGATAATATTGAAAAATGTATTATCGAGCCATGAAGACTGATCAACCCAATATAGTATTTATTTAAATCAAAATCGCCACCAAGCGGATTGGTCAATTTGTCCAAACCGATACCAAATGCGACAGCGATAACTCCGACGCAAATCTGAACCAAAAACTTCTGCCATGATTTCATCCCAAAAAGATCATCGTACAGCATCGTCACTAGGATTATCGCCGCAGCCAAAAATATTCCAAGTAATTTGTAGGCACCTAAAATATTCCTATCAGGCAAAAAATTATAACTAGGGGAGACAAAGTAAAAGAAAATTATTGCGGTCAGCAAAAACGAAAAAATAATAGCCAGTCCACCAAGCTTGGGCATCGCTTTAGTATGAACATCACGTTTTCTCGGTCGAGCCAAGATCTTGTTATCCCGAGCAAATGAAATCAGCTGGCTCGTCAGCAGCAGAGAGATTCCAAAGGAAGCCAGCAAAGAAAGTATGTAAATGATCATTGTAATTGATATTTATGACAGAGAAGCCAAAATATTTTAATAATTACGGAAACATAATTTCATGATCACCACGATCATAATCAAATATTTCTTCCTGTGAAAACCAATGAGCAATTTCATTTTTTGCCTCTTCGGGATTTTCAGAAGCGTGCATAATGTTTTTTATTGCTCTTTTGGCAATGTTCGCTGCAGCAGGGGAGTCAACAGAAAAGTCACCTCTCACGGTACCGATATCTGCCTTGTTTGGCAAGGTATGACCAGCAATCTTACGCACCATATCAATCGCATGAACACCTTCAACGACCATCGCCACAACAGGAGCCTCAACCATATAATTAACCAGCCATTCACGAACCATCTGACCCGCTTCAAGTTTACTATTCGTGCCCATCACCTCCATTGGATCAATGCCATACTCTTCGAATAGAGTAAAACCCTTGTTTCCCAAGCGCTCGATCCAAGTAACATCTGTTGGATAATGTTTGTCGATGTGCTCGATTGATGGTTTTACCATCTTCATAGCGACGATCTTCAAGCCTCTTTTTTCGAGACGGCCAACCACTTCGCCGATCAATCCTCGCTGGACACCATCTGGTTTCATCATTACAAAAGTCTGTTCGAGAGCTACTGCTGGAATGTTTGTCTTGGACATTTTTCTCCTAGAAATCCATTATTATTTTTTTGATATCACTATCATCACTTTTCTTTGTTACCACAGAAACTGTTAATCTCTCAGGTAGAAAATACTTTTTGGTTGTTTCCAGTATATCACTAGCAGTAATTTTTTGATATTTCTTCAAAATAGCCTCGGGCGACAGACCATCACCAGCCATTAACTCATTCATCGCAAAATAATTAGCAACATTTTCCGAATCTTCGAAAGATATCGCTAGTTTGCTTGAAATGATTTCAAGAGCAATCTTCATCTCCTCTGCAGTCACCAACTCAGTCGAGATTCGACGATATTCCTGCAAGATTAGAGCAGTTGCTTTTTCCAAATTTTGGTCAGCGACTCCAGCGACCGTATCGAAGACTCCAGTTTCACGATAACTTCCAAAAGAGCTGCGAATAGTATATGCCAACCCATTCTTTTCTCTAACTTCAGAAAACATTCTTGAACTCATTGAACCGCCCAGCAAAACAGAGATAAATTTAAGAATAAATCGGTCTTCATTGTCATATCCAGCAGCACGAAATCCAATCATCAGATGAGACTGTTCGATTGGCTTGGTCACAAAGCTGATGACCTTTTTATCCTGATCGCGACATTTTTCAGTCTTTTTGATCGACTCATGGCCTAAAATCAGATTGTCTTCAATATATTTGATCAAGTCACTTCGCTGTTTGCCGATATTGCCAGACAAAACAAAAACCGCATTTTTGAAATTGTAATGCGTTTTTTTATAATCAAATAGGTCTTCCGAGCTAATCGCTCGAATCGCCGTCTTTGTCCCGATCGTATCTCGACCAAGTGCATCATCACAGAACATCACCTGCTCGAAACGACTCGCGACGACTTCAGAGGGCATATCTTCGTACATATCGTACTCTTGCAAGATAACTTCTCTTTCGCGATCAAGCTCTTCACTAATAAATAGAGGATTTGACAGGAGCTCGACCAAATATTGAACACCCAAAATAGCATTTTCGGCCCTGAGCTTGATATAATATCCGGTATATTCTTTCGAAGTAAAAGCATTGAAATCCCCGCCAAGCGAGTCAATATGTTTCGCCAACAAGGTTGCAGTCGGAAACTTCTTCGTGCCCTTGAAAAACATATGCTCTAGCACATGTGAAATCCCCGCAAATTTCTCAGCCTCGTGACGGCTACCAGTACCAAATAAAAGCAAACAAGTCGCCACACTGGTCGACTCATTTGGGACAGTCAGGACTCGCAAACCATTATCCAAGACATTTTTTTCGCAGCTATAGTCCACGAATCTCCAATAGATTATTGTCTATTTAAACACCTTTTTAAATGACTAAACGAATAACTGGCTAGATACAATAACCAAGTAACAATAACCAGTTAATAACTAATAATCAAATATTCAATCAATGAATAAGTGACTAAATCTCAGCTCTCAAACTTGGTACCCGCAGAAGGAATCGGACCTTCGGCCTCACGGACCGCAACCGTGCGCTCTATCCACTGAGCTATGCGGGCAAATAATTTCATTCAAGGAAAGCTGTTTTCTGTTTTCTGTTTTCTGTTTTCTGTCCAACTGTCTAACTTTTTCTAAAACCTCATCCACCTATTCACTCTATCAACGATGTCCTCACCTCGATCGTCACCCTGAGTCAAATGTTTTTTCAACTCAGCAACTGTGGCCTCCACCTGATCATCAGCAACTGGCATCACGATCAAACGACTCAAAAAACCCGGTCGCTCGAAAACTATCTTGACTATATCGCCAACAGCAATGTGAAAACTCTTCAACTCTTCATATTTGTGGACGATGCCATCCACTACTATGCCAGAGGCATAAACCTGAGACTTGATAGTCTTTGGCTTTGTCTTGGACATCATCAGGAACAAAATCAAAGTCGCAATTGTGAATATAGCACCACTGATATTTTGTTGCCAGTAGAAAAACGCTGACAAGGCTACTGCAACGACAATAATCACCACATACCAGCCTGTACTACGCTCATAAGCGACAAAGTCACTCTCTTCAATCTCGATCAGTGGTTTTTCCTCCACTTTCTCAGATTTTTCCACTTCTTGCTCTGCCATGACACCCCCGTCCTGTTTAGTTAAACCAGATCAATTTAACACATATCCTCTCACACCTTCAAACTACAAACCTATAATATCAAAAAAACAGCCACTTGAGTAGATAGCTGTTTTGAGAGCAAAAATCATGGATCTGTGATCAATAGCACAAAAAGCAATAAATCTAATCACAAACCTTCGCGCGCGACTTTTCTTTTCTTAGTGATTGATCTAGGTATTTTTTGATCAAAGATTGATATGGAATATCGAGCCTATTTGCTTCAACTTTTAGTTCGTCAATCAAAAATTGAGGCAATCGTATCGAAATCAACCGTAGTGTCGGCTTCAAATTTGGAAAATTTCCCGAACGCGCTTTTCGCCAATCCAAGAAATCAGCAGAATCATTTTCCTGCCAGAACTTTTCCTCTTCGTTCTTGTCTTCAAATTTTGGAATTTCTTTTTTCATCGTGTTTAAAATTATTATAAATTTTTCTTTCTTTGTGGCTAGCCACTCTAGAAGAAATTACTCTTATCTTATCGCCACGAATCGTGAAAACTATAAATATTACTCTGCCTGTTTCGGTTTCTCCCAGTAAAAAATATCTAGCTTCAGATGTGCTATGATGATCATCTGGCAAAACAAGATTTGGATTGAAAAACACTTCTTCTGATTCTGAGTTTGTAATTTTATGCTTAATCAAATTCTTCTCGATATTTCCGGCATCCCAGTCAAACTCAGTTAACTTTTCCAACTTTTTGTATATATCCATTATATACCAATATTTATTATTATGTCAAGAACATTATAACACTAATAACAAAAAATCCACCAATTTCACACTCTGCCCCTGTCATTTCGACTCCCCATAGGGGGCGGAGAAATCTTATGTAATCGGCAACAAAAAAGCCGCTCAAAATATTGAACGGTTTTTTTGTTTTGATCTGCAAGCAATAGTGCAGGAGTTGGCAACTTAATGCCGGCTCAATTGAGACGAAGCTCTTTTAAGGCGGCTAAGCCGCCACACCATCACTCACAGATCAAAGAATTCTATGCGATGTCATCCTGAGCGACTGCAAGGAGACGCGAGGATCTATTTAAATTTTGGGGGCGTACCAGTGTTTTGTACACAGTACGCCCCAATGTTTTTACTCCTCCTTTTCGGCATCACACACATGCTCAGGGCAAAGCATGTCGGTGATGCAACCGTCGTCCACCAGCACGGCATGCGGGTCTTGTTTGACCCAGCCGGCTGGTATATGCCAGTCGCGAACAATGCCCCTCACTGGGCAACATGAGTAGCAACACTCGATCACGAATGTGCCACTGACAGTCTGTCTAGAGATCTTCTCTTCTAGACGTCTGACCTCTCGCCTTGCGGCATAGAGATCTTGGTGGTCTTGATCCCATTTTTCCAAAATAGAATCTTCCACCTGTTCCACCTGCTTCCCCATTTCCTTCTCCTCCTTTTTTTGTTTTTGCGCCCTAAAAGTTAAAATAATTTAACATTCCAGAGCACAAAGTGGAAAATACCATTTATTGACGATCCCTACAAGCCTACTAACTGGATTTCCTTTTCGTCTTAATTTTCAAAGACTCATCAGCCCACCTTCGAACACTGGTGGGAAAGGTCCTCTCACCCTTCCGAAGAAGGGTGAGAGACGGATATTTTGTATTCATCTCAAATACTTAAGGCTCTGCCGCCTTGCCTCACAACTACACTCCTCAATTTAATGACGAGCGGATGCCTTTTGGACATTACGCATGTGACTCGGATAGTTTTCTCGGATATCAGCCGTTTATTACCCAGCCGATTTTACTCGGCTGGGAATTCGATGTCTGCCTCGGAGAAACGCTGGACATCTCCTCGGCGAATAGCCGTGATCTGGTAAGGGCCGACCCCTACCAGAATAAAGCCCGTCTGGGCATTGTCGCGCCACCACGGGACTCGCGCGATCAGTGCGTCGGCTTCCGTGCCGATCATTTTGAAATTTGACGGCACTGTTGCCGTCGTGAGCTGGTTAATCCAGCTCTCATGTTCCGGGCACCCGTAGGTGCTTTCTCCAACCCCCGTTAAGGAATCGGCTGGAACCGTATATAAACGGTTCCGGAACTTAATATTTCGGGTCATGATGACCCTCCTTCTGTTCCATTCTTTTTTCTCTGGAACGATTTTTCGCCGTTTGGTCCGGCGTGGATAAGTTAAAATTTAACTCAACACATGCCAAACTAAAAACAAGTTTGAGACTGTTATGTATGAAACAGAACAGTAGTAATAATTTTTGTCTTTGTTCGAATATTAAGTAAATATCGACTCTAAATCTGTCGGCAAGGGCGCAGGAGTGTTTTGTATAGTTTAGACATGATACAAAACCGTCCTTGCTGACAGATTGAAGTGTCCATCACCACTCTCAAAAGAATGATGATGGACGGTAATTTGGCGTTTAGCTCAATCCTTTGAACTTCGCCTGAAGCTGCCGCATAGCAGCCTCCAGATCTTCTATTGGCTTCGGATCTTCCAGGTCCTCTGCTTCTGCCACCATTTCTTCGATGACAGATTCACGCCAGCGGAGATTCATGTTTTGGTATCCGAACTTTGGGTATACCAAGAACTCCAAAACCCCACCGGCGCATATAACAGTTCGCACCACTACAGCCTCTCGGTTCTCGCAGTGGGCTGTGGGGTCGCCGTAGCAGTTGACATCTGCCAGACGGCCCCAGTCTTGTATTTGAGTTCCATCTTTGTTCGCTACGCTCAAGTAGCTGAAAGACGGAACATAGCCTAACTCCATGCCAGCAACTGTCTGAATCTCGTCAAGACGTCTGGAGTAGAGCAGGTTTAAATTTTCGTCGAGGCCCATCGCGCCATTTAGCGCTCCGAGCTCTCTTTCTATCTCCCGAACAGTCTCCAACTGCTGGGCCGTCACACCATTAACCGGCAAGTGCATCACGCGCAGCCAGTCAATGGCGAGCTCGTCAGGTTGAACGAGGCACCAACCGATCATCCCGTCACTCTTGTAGAGAGGGATTGTGCTGAAGTCTCTCTTGCGGCGGGTACCGTCGGGTTGAACAACCCAGGCGTCGCCGTGATTTGACGCCCCTCCACGACGGTGCCACGCCGTGAAGTTGAAGAGGCCACCTTTTTCTTCGGCTTCCCGCCAAAGAGCAGTCGCTTTTTCCCAGGCGTCTCTCACCGATGAACAGATGTGTCCGTACTTGAGCAAATCATCCGTTCCGTCCTCGATTTTGGATATATCTTCGTTATCGACGTAGCCAAAATAGTTCCCAGCTTCCGCAAAAATGGCTACCGCTGGGTGTTCCAACACGGCGTTCGCCCACTTGCCTGCCTCGTCAACCCATGCTTGACGGTTTTTCTCAATTAGTCCGTCAAAGTGAGCTTTGACCTCAGCAAATTTCTCCGCCGAATCAAGCATCACTTTTAGGGCCGGAACAGTGTACGTTCCATGCATAGCTCCGCCATCAACACGGACAAGCTCGGTGTGAAAAAGCCACATCCCGCCCTCATAGCTACGGTTGCTCGGGTAAGCAATCTGCCACACGCCTTTACTGCCCATTTTGGCATGAGCGGCATAGTCCGAATCCGGTTCCTTGCAGGTCCGGAATCCGTCGTCACTTTCCCACGAAGCCCCGACGGTGTGCCCACCGAAGAACCATACATCCTCGCGAATGTTGTAGGTGCCTGGTTGAAATCCGGCAATCGCCAGAACTTCTTCGAGGCTAAATATTGGCGCTTGCCAATCGGCTGGTACTGGCAAAATTTTTTCTTCCATACTTCACCTCCATACGCTCCGTCTCATGGACATAATGCGTTTAGTGAAGATTGGAATTTTAAAAATAAAACTCTAAATCTTAACTAAAAAGATTGAGAGGCACGACCGTCATGGTGGTGCCTCCTGGGATGATTATTCGCTTGCCATCCTGACAAGCAACTCGGCTAACGCCCTCACTGTGGGGCGTTCAGAGACTGGCTCACCTCTTTCAAGGTGATGCACTGATCCCCGATAAACACCGTCCGAGCCGAGAATCGGAACGGTGTCTTGGGTGCCAGCATAGTCGGACCATACCTCGGCAATCACCGAGAGTCCGACTTTCTGGCAAAAATCATGCCATTCTGGCAAACGATCAAGATCGCCGGCCAGAATGATAACATGGGTAGCTGAGGCACAAATTGCCTCATTTTCAACGCTCGGGATGCCACCAATATCCACGAGCGTCAGCGAAAGTGTACAATTTCGTACAGAGTCAGCTATTCTCTGCACAAATTCGGGAGTGAACTTGGCCTTGTAGGCCGCTTTGCAAGCGGCAGCCAAGCTTGGGTCCTAATTCACTGTTTCCTGGAACCAGGACCCTTCACCGTCGGGGCACGCCGTAATTACATACGGGTACGGCGCCCCCGGAATCATTTTGATTGCTTGCTTTAATCCTTCACGCAAGCAACTTTTTCCGGACCTTGGTGGTCCGGCAAGAATTACTTTCATAATTCCCCCTTTCCGCCATTTGGTCTGGCGTAGTCAGCTCCGTCAATCAATGAAGACCCAGCCAACTATGCAACACCAAATATCACCATCTTTCCCTCTCCTTTCCAAGGAGAGGCTAGGTGAGGTGAAATTTTCCCTTTTCGTCTTAATTTTCAAAGACTCATCAGCCCCGATGTATCGGGGGAAGGTTGAAGCGCATCGAGTGAAATAAATCACTCATTGATGCGCTTCCGGATGTTTGGCTATTTTATCGCACAGCCAAGAGTGTGCGTCAGCAAAAAATTTTAACGAGTCGCTGATGAACTCGGCCTTCTCGGCATGGATGGTTTACTCGGGGACTCCATCGACCCTCAAATTTAACCGCCGATATTACTCGGCAGCAGCGACATCGGTCGCCAGGATAATCTGTCCGACGGTGAACGCACCGCCGTGGCAGATCGAGACAACATACCCGGCCAGCTTGGGGTCGAACACCCCAACGGCCGAATACAAATGTCCCACACCATGCGCAATTGCGCAGGCGGCAGGGAGGGAAGCAGGTCCGTTCAGAAGGACTAACTCCCCGCCCTGGAGGTGGTTTTCTGCCAACGCCTTAACGGCGTCAGCGACGATTGCATCATTTTGCGCCGGCTCGCCAAAGCCGATGCGCAGTAGAGTGGCCGAAACGCCGGCGGCGACTGCATTCTCGGCAGTAATTGTGTAAGTGGCCATGATGACCTCCTTACCAGTCACTCACTTATTGTATCGAGTGACTGTTCTGGGTTGGGTATTTAAGGTATTTACCCCCATTCGGAATAAAAGGACTATTAGAGAAGGCATTTTACAAAAAGGGTGATTTATACAACATCTTATATTCTCTGAGAGACAAAAACTTCATTGAAACAATCGAGAAAAACAAAAAAATGTCATTTAAAGCCAATGATCCTTTTGTAATAAAAGACTACCTGATAGATCAAGCTCAAAAGTATCGTGATGCCGAAAACATATTTAGCTCTGTTCTACCCTCTCTCTCAAATATGTTTAAGATGACCACCGAAAAGCCAATTGTCAGAGTTCTGGAAGGTTTTGAAGGTATCAAAGAACTCTACGAAGATACTTTGAGAGAAAAGGCACCTATTGTGGCTTTTCTGGAAGGGGCCGAATCAGACAAGAGAGTGTGGCGCTGGCTCAGAGATCAGTATGTCGAAAAACGAAAAAAGGCAAATATCTTTGCCCGTGTTATCGTCTCGAAAGAGATCAACGATGGAGATATCAATGAATACACAGAAAAAGACAAGTACGAACTTCGGGAAACACGGATTGTGAACAAAAAAATATTCCCAAGCAAGCTTGAGATTCAAATATACGGCAATAAAGTCTCCTTTGCCAACTACAACCAAAACGACGTCCTAGTCGGCGTAATCATAGATAACATAAACATTGCGGAAAGTATGAGGGGACTATTTGAGTTGGCATGGATAGCCGCAGGAAAAAATGCGGCAGTCACGCGATGTGTTTGATTACATCTGCTTGTACTCGTCTAGCTTAAAATCACGATGAAATTTCCAGGTGTGCGCTCCGAGTCTTTGTTTTTCGCCGATATAATGAAACAAAAAGATCAAATATGGGTTCTTAAACATAAGTATCTTCTTTTCTGGTATTCCATTAGCGATAAGATATTCTCGCGCTTTCTCGCTTTGGACAAAAAATCGCCCTCCCTCCATTGAGATGTGACCTTGGAAAGACACTCCACCACCCCTATCGTTATCTTTCAATAACGAGCTAGAGACTTTTGCTTCTTCGGAAATCATCTGAATTGGCTTGAAAAAATAAACATCCCAAACAGGAGTTGAATGTATCGCGTAGTCAGAATCTTCGTATGTTTCCCTCAAGGGCTCAGCGCTAAGGGGCCAGTTATGAACTGTACCAAACTCATCTTGGTATAAATATTCTGGGTCATTTCGATGTACGTCTCGCCAATCATATGCTTCTTTGGCGGTCTTGAATTGCACTCCGGGAACATATCCTGTGTATTGGGGATTAAACTGCTCGACAGTTCCATAAATATTATCATGATGCCATTTTTTAATCCCTCTTTCAGAGAAAGTTCCCTTTAAACTTGCGGGGCTATAAGCTTTGTGACGGGAATCTGTCGAAACCAACTCTTTTTGACTTATTATCGCTCCGCTTTTAAATATTCCAGGAACATTCTCGATCGGCAAACCATGCACCCAAAATATCGGCCTTTCGCGGGCATCTTCAATACGCGTATCCATCTCCTCGGCCATCATCTGGTGAATGATTTCAAGTCCAACTCTCAAATCCTCTTTATCGAGCTCTTGGTATATTCTTTCATGGGCAATGTTCTTCGCATACTGCGAAAGACCTTGGTGCAATCCACCAAAGCTTTGGGACATTTGCTCTACAATTTCTAGGCTACCCTTTTCTTCAAAAAATTTCTCGATTGCTCTCTCAATGAACTGGCTTCTGGAGAATTCCTGTTGATCTCCACTTTTCGGTATTATCGCAACTAATTTATCAACATTAATTCTCTCACCACGAGAGCAAGCCCCCTGAAATGTGTTTCGCCGTATTTGTTGTGAACCTGGAATTGCCTCGGGATGAATTTCAATTGTATAATTATCATTAAAATATTTTACAATCCAATCTACCAAGTCACTCAGCGAAGCCTCTATCTCCACCTCGTGAGCACAATAATATTCCTGGGCAGAAGCATCATTTTCAATTCCTAGGTTTACAAAAACAATATCCTCCAGCCGTCGAGACTCTGCGAAGTTATTTTGTTCATCTAAATCTTGTTTTAGTATCTCTGGCACATCGATTCTTTCATATTAAGTATCGGAAAATATAGCAATTAAGCAGCCTTTATTCCATCCAATAAAACATTGATTTTATCTTCTTCCAAAGCTTGGGACTGTTTGACTATATTTTTCATACTCATGCCTTCGGGTCTTACCACAACATACAGATGCTCCAAGACAGCAAGTTTTTTTCCATTATTATCTTCGACTTCGACGAAATAGTCATAACGGTCGGCAAAATTAAAATTGGCATCTTCTAGTGTCTCAATCATCTCTAGCTTGTCTGGAAAATATCTCGGGGTCTCATTTTCTTCATTTTGTTCAGTCGGGTTTCCGGTATCTTTTGATGGCGCGTCAACAATCGCCCCAAAAGAAGTTCTCTGTCCGGTTTTAAGTTGTGCTTGCTGATATTCGCGGATAGCCTTGCCATAACCTCCAAAATCACGATCTGGCATCTCAATGACAACGATGCCACCCGGTCTGACATTGTCATAAATATTTTTTAGCGTCTTCATTTGACCTTCGTGGTCACCGGCAAATCCGAAAGTATGCCACATCATGATAGCAACATCGGCTTTTTGGGGACCGAAACTTTTATCGTAATCTTCGCTATCAATATCGAAAAAACTACCCTGTTGTAGTCTAATATTTTTTCGAAGGTCGCCCAAAGTATTCACTTTCGGCAAAACATTTGATACCTCAAAAGCCTTTCGTGCTGATTCGGCAAGTTTATCTGGTCGTTTGTGCGTAAAACCATCCCAAAATAATTCTGTTCTCTCGTCAACCTGGTCAAGCATCCTCTTGGAAATATCAATACAATTTACCCGATGCCCCAAGGCAGCCAGAGGGATTGCGAACCTGCCTTCGCCTGTCCCAAGATCGAAAATCGTAAGTTGCTTATGATCCTCTCCTCTTCCAGACAAAGTAGGCGGTAACGCTAGTTCCTTCAGTAAATATTCGAGACTTACAGTAGTGTCGGTCGTCAGTCCTTCGTAATCACGAAGATTGAAGTCTGGATTGTCATATAGATTTTTTAATCGTTGGGAAATTATTTCCTGGGCATAGAGACCGCCATTAAGTTCCTGATTCCCCGGTTGCGCTGGCTCGCGCAAGAAATCATCAATTATGAGCTGAGCGTCCATGAAACCCTGAAGAGTTGGAGGATATGAAAGCAGATTCGCCAACTCTAGATTAACGGAATTCAGGCTACCTGCTGCGAGGTCTACTTTCCCTTCATTGAAATATCCAATCTTCTCGGCGATTTGTCTCATAATCGCTTTCTCAATCAAGTCCGCCTCGAGAGAGCCATCCTGAAACTGGAGCATGGCAGCAATATGATCGGCTACTTTTTCTGATAATCTCATGGTCTCCTGATACATATCCTTGAATTCAGGATCTCGAGAATGTGGAATACTAGAGGAGTCTGGTGATGCAAAACATTTTTCTATTTCACCACAAGAATCGTCTACTTTAAAAGAGTTTGATAAATTTTGGGTTGGTATTTCGTTCAACATGGCTATAAATAAATAGCATTAAGATTTCAACAATTCAATTCTATAACAAAACAAAAGAGAAATGAAATAGGAGATGAAATTTAACAACAAAAAAAGCCCCGATACAATATCGGCGCTTTTTGAACAAATCGAATGGCGGGACGCTGAGCGCCGCTTTCACAACGCTTAGCGTTGTGGCGGAAGGTGAGGGATTTCGAGCGCTTCGCTTCTAAAAACCCACGGTTTTTAGTATTTTCCTTCACGGGAAACTTCCGTTTCCCGACCCCTTCCCTGTTCGAATCCCTTCAACATAATATGGCCATCCCGCATAGCCCCTTCGGGGCGACGTGGGATGGCGGAAGGTGAGGGATTCGAACCCTCGTGGCGGCTTTTAGACCGCCGGCGGTTTAGCAAACCGCTCCCGTAAGCCACTTGGGTAACCTTCCGTGCGAAAACAATCTCCAACATCAACAAATCTAACATATCCGAGACCAAAAATCTACTGGGGATTGTTGTGAGTAATCTCAACTATTATTCAAAGCACAGTCGCCTATGTTGCGCTAGGCGCTTACGCTGTGATGGGATTCCCGCCTGCGCGGGAATGACTAAAGGAATCTGACCAGCTTAAACACTGTCTAACTTATTAGCTTAAACACTTTCTTGCCGTCTTGATTTTTTTTGACTTATTGGACATAATCAAAAAGCCTCGATTGCGAACCTGGGTTTGTACTTGCGGCACTAGAAAATCAATTTAACTATTTAGGATAAATATATGAACAAAGCATTGACCTTTATATTAGTTGCTGTTGGAGTAATAATTTTATCTATTGTCCTGATCTTTTCATTGAAAAATGACGGCAAGACAACAGGCACCAACACCGAGAGAGTCTTTTACTATGGCTCGACCTGTCCGCACTGCAAACTTGTCGAGGAGTTTATCAAAAACAACAATGTTAAAGCAAAATACGATTTCACTGAAAAAGAGGTCTACGGAAGCAAGACCAACGCTGACGAACTTATCAAACGAGGAACCGCTTGCGGTCTCGATAAAGACAGTATTGGCGCCGTCCCAATGTTTTGGGACAATGGAACCTGTATTCTTGGGGACCAGCCAATAATTGATCTTTTTAAAAAACAGATTGGAGTTACCAGTGCATCTATCTCAAGTAGCAGCTCGAGCACAAGTTCAAGCTCAAGCTCGACAAGTTCGTAATATTATTGGATTTCTTTTTTCGTCTCTGATTCTTCTCGTCCCGACAATAACCTCGGCAATGTGCCCCGTTTGTACTGTCGCTGTCGTTGGCGGTATTGGCCTGTCTCGCTGGCTTGGCGTTGATGATTCAATCACTGGGATTTGGATTGGTGCGGCCTTGATGTCAATGTCTCTCTGGACTATCAACTGGCTGGACTCCAAAAAGATTAAGTTCTATGGCCGAAAAATCCTCATATTTCTCGTCATTTATGTCTCAGTCATCTGGCCTCTCTACGGACTAAACATTATGGGACACCCAATCAATGTGCTCTGGGGCATCGACAAGCTTTTACTCGGGATGACCTTGGGCAGTTTGATCTTTATCATCTTTGCTCTTCTCTATCTATTCCTGAAAAAGAAAAACAATGGTCACGCCCACTTCGCTTTCGAAAAAATAGTTTTGGTTTTGGTGCCACTGCTCATCACGAGTGGCATATTTTACCTAATTACAAAATAATTGTCTTGTTACACCGGCCGCTTCTGTCATTCCCGCGCAGGCGGGAATCCACAAAATTGTCTTCAATAGATTCCCGCCTGCGCGGGAATGACAAATGAACATAAAAATGGAAATTAATTCAATTTGGAGATGCTATGGACATAAAAAATGTTGATCAGTTCGTCAAAAAGATGAACGATGTCAAAAAAGACAACAAGCTCGACCTCTCGGCCGACGAAGATCTGTCGATTGCCATTATGAATCTGATTTCAATCGAAGAACACTTCTTCTTCACCGCCAAAAAGACAGGCAAAGACAAATATTTTGATCTACTAAATGAAACTAGATCAATACGCAAAGAGCTGCTCAAGAAGATTGTGCCCGAATACGAGGGCGAGGTTTGGTGTATCTCCAAACATTTACTCGCAGCTTCGATGAGACTGATGGAGGTCGGCACCAAGATGCTTGGTCGCGGCAAGAAAAAGGACGCAGACCTCATGTTCGAAAAGGCTTACAATCTCTATACCCTGTTTTGGGGCATAAATTTGAAAGCTGTAGATATTGGTGATGTTTCAAAGCTAAATGAAACCAAAACAGACAAGCAAGACAGTACTAAAAAAGGCGTATTTTCTAAGCTCGGAGATCTAGTCAAGAAAGCCATCGACTGCTGCATTGAGTAATCCCTCCTCTTTTCAAGGGGAGACTAGGTGGGGTTTAATTTTAAATTAACTCTACGAGAGTTATATCTGGGGTTTAAGTATTTCTCCCCATTTTCAAGGGGGAGCTAGAGGGGGTTTAATGCCCTAGAATTTTGACAGGGTTTAACCCTCCTGTTTTGAGAGAAGGGGGTTTAATGAACGAACTCGAAAAAGTTTTCAATAAAAATGCCAACAAAATTAATCGTCAGATTCTTCGGCGCACAATGCCGACACCTGAAATAATTTTGTGGTCAAAAATAAAAAACCGCCAATTAGGCGTCAAATTTCGCCGACAATATGGAGTTTTTAATTATGTAATTGATTTTTACTGCACGACCCAAAGACTTGCAATTGAGATCGATGGCGACAGCCATTATGGCACGAAAGCAAAAGAACGAGACGCTGAGCGCCAAAAACTAATATCATCTTACGATATACGGTTCCTCCGGTTTACAAACAGAGAAATCACCGAGAATATCGAAGGGGTACTAGATCAAATATTGAAAAATATTCTATAAACCACCCCTACCCCTCCTTGAAAAGTAGGGGATTAATTTTTGCTCCATAGGCCGTGGAGGTTGCAGTAGATTCTGACTGATTTTGGCATTTCTTGGTGATAGAACTCCGCCTCGGGCAAGTCTCCAGGTTTTAGATACTTGCGACCAACTTTATCGTCCGAGGTCATAACCTCGATCCATTCAATATAATGAGCAGTTTCCATTGGGTGAGGAACAGAACCAACTTTTACCTTGAAGCCCGTATCTGTTTTCTCCACAACAGGAATATGTTTTTCCACCGAAGCGTCAACGGTGTTTGGCTCGATTTTGTCCATATTTTCGCCACAACAAACGAGCGTCCCGCCGCCAACATGAACGACTTCGACGATGTTCCCACAGACAGAGCACTTGTAAATGTCATTTAGAATCATCAATCTCCTTGATTAATTGATTTAATTATATCATACAAAAAAACAGGCCAAACTGTCTGACCTGTGTCCCAAGGGTAACCATATACAATATTTTAATCATAGACCAAGTACCGTGCATGACTGGACGCTAAGCCGTACAGCGCTAAGCGTTGTGGCGGAGAGGGTGGGATTCGGACCCACGGAACCTTGCGGTTCAGCTGTTTTCAAGACAGCCGCACTAGACCACTATGCGACCTCTCCACGATCAATAATTTATCATGTTTAGGCTCTTTTATCAACTGACCATCCTCCGTCATTCCCGCGCAGGCGGGAATCCTCCCAAAGCGTTAGCGCTAAGAATAGTGTATCTTGGCGTTAACACTGTTACAGGATTCCCGCCTTCGCGGGAATGACAAAATGCAACACCTATATATTCCTTGCCGCGACTATCCCAACCACTTTTTTTGCCCCAGCGGCTTTCAAAACTTTGGCACATTCAGACAAAGTCGCACCGGTGGTGACAACATCGTCGATGATAATAATATTTTTACCAATCACTCCTTTTCGAGCTTCAAAAACCTCTCTGACATTTTCTAAGCGTTTTTCCCGTGTTAAACCGACCTGTCTTTCGGTTTTTATCTTTTTTATTAAAAGATCTTGGTATTCTAATCCCAACCGTTTGGCGATATATCGAGCAATCAGTTCGGATTGATTGAATCCTCTCTCGTTTTTCCGTGAAATATGAAGTGGAGCAGCAGTTACCACAAACTTTTTATAGTCAAAAGCAGAGAGCAATATCCTTCTGATCATCATTTCGCCAATTATTTCCGCAAGGTCTCGGTATCCGAGATATTTGAGTGACTCAATCATTTGCAAAGGCAGCCCAAGGTAATGAGTCCCAACAAAAATTGCATCAAATGATATATTTAATCTTTTCCGGCAATTTGGACATACCTTACCATCGTCAGAAATTCGCCCACAACCAAAACAAGTGGATGTTGCAAACAGTTCAATTTCATCAAAACAATCAGCACAGACAAACTCGCCATATGCACCGCATTTTAGGCATTTCTTTGGCCAAAATATATCTAATAGGAATTTATAATTCATAAAG
>Ga0194063_10000127_pt1 | contig 51484 bp, 59 predicted proteins | sample SepL3720m_MetaG_FD_155459 | JGI IMG/M metagenome (GOLD analysis project Ga0194063, IMG submission 155459) | Anoxic zone freshwater microbial communities from boreal shield lake in IISD Experimental Lakes Area, Ontario, Canada - Sep2016-L373-20m | ecosystem: Environmental > Aquatic > Freshwater... | reverse complement strand
CGTAGTTATGCGTTGGGCGGGAGCAATCTCGTTCAAGAAATAGCAAAAAAACAATAATAGCAACATCTTTTGATGACGCCGTTGCTGATCTTCAAGCTTATGCAGCTAAGACCCTTGGTCTTGGTTCTGCATATGCATTGGCCTAATCGCCTGTGTGTTTGAGTTCAGCCTCTTTTCTTTGATCCTTCCGACTTGCAAAGAAACTGAGATTAACCAGCCGGAATAGGTGAACTACCATTCTCAATTGGGTAGGGATCAGAAAACCCATAATTGACTGCATAAGAAGGTTTGTTTATTTCCCAACTTATGCATGCGTAAAAAATAGTCTATCCCTCACTAAACCTTTGTAGAAGTGTTTCCTCAGATCCGGGTTCAATTCCCGGCATCTCCACCAAATTATTATTTCTTCTGTACTGAAGTTTGCGTAAGAGATTCCCACATTTCTTTTACACGTGGAGCAGGTATTTCCTTTTTTATTCTTTTTAAGAACTGCCATAAAACAAGTGCATCATCATACGCCCGATGACGCCTCTTGAATCCAAATCCAAATCGCTGAATAATATTTTCTAAGCTATGAGATTTATATTGAGGATATAACCTTCTGGATAGCCGCACTGTACAACACCTTTTTGATTCAAAAGGAATATTAACTCGCTCAAGCTCAGACTTTATAAATGAATAGTCAAACCATACATTATGAGCAACAAATGTTGCGCCTTTTATAAAATTATTTACTTTATGTCTTACATCTGAAAAAATAGGAGCGTTTTCCACATCTTGGTTTGTAATTCCTGTGATATGGGTGATAAAGGAGGGAATAGAAATTTGGGGATTAATACAGGTAGTAAAGGTGTCTACGACTTTACTTCCTTCAATGCGAATAATTGCAATTTCTATGATGCGATGGTACCGAGCACTCATTCCTGTCGTCTCAAGATCAACAATAGCAAGACTTTTGTCAAACATAGAGGGAGAATTGACCATTATATTTTAGTATGCAGCCCCTTGAAAGCCGGGACAGTTTGTCTGTGCCCACTGTAAATACTCTGAGGAACAATTATCCTTTGGTTGACCAGGACTGCCTGGCATACAGTCGACATATTGTGTTTTTGGACAGATAAATGTTGTTTTTTTGGTTGTGGGTATTGTATTTCCCGTTCTAATACAGGTGCCACCTGCATCTGGATAGCTTCCTTCATATTTACAATAATAGTTTGCAGGGCATAGTTTCCCTGCTATCCCACCACAGAAGGCTCCATCAATCTGTGTTACAGGGCATTCTTCAAACTCACAGTCTGGGGCGATTCTTCCAACGGCCGTCCCATCAGGACATATTTTTGCGTCTTCCTGGCACCTAATTGGCTTTTCTATTTCTATTGGTGTCTCCACGGGCGGAAGCATCCCTTTTTGTTCCGTAAGCATCATCTGGTACTGCATTCCAAATAAAAATGTGATGATGGGAAGTGAAATAAACATTATTAAGGCAACTGTTTTTGAAAGAGGGGTTACTGTTGTGAGTTCTTTTGGAAGCTTCATAGAATCATTATCTCATCTTTAGATACTCTTTCATATCTCTTTTTTCACCTCGTATTACTTCTTGTTTTTTTTGTATCTTTTTTTTCTCTAAATCTTTCCTGCCTCGTACAAGTGCTATTTCGCATTTTATATATGGCCCTTGGCTAAAACAAGAAACGGGGACAATCGAAAATCCTTTTGAGGCAGTTTTTACTTGAAGCTTGAGTAATTCTTTTTTATGTAATAATAGTTTGCGTATTCTTTTTGGATCATACTCATCTTGCTGTGCAAATTTATATTTTTGAATATCGGCATTCATGAGAAAAGCCTCCCCATCTTTTATCTTAATATATGCTGCGTCAAGATTGATTTGTTTGAGAAAGGTTGATTTTGCTTCTGGGCCAGTCAATACCATACCCGCCTCAACGGTTTCAAGGATTTCATATTCTCGCGATAACTTCCGATTAATAACTTTCATGAATCTATTGTATCAAAGATATAGCTTAGTAGCTTTCCGAAGAAAATGAAGATTTTCTACTCTTGATGTAGAGAAAAAGGCCAGCTCCTCCTATGAGGAGAATACTTATGATTGCAATATAGATAGCAAGCATACCAGATATCTTATTGGTAGTTTTTTTACGTTCTTGGGGTACAGAGTTAGAGAGTAGGGCATCCCGTGAGGGGGCCTTACTTATCTGATTACCGCTACGAGTTGCATTTTGAGTATTTTGATTAGTAGTATTTTGACTAGATGAAGCGCTTGAAACCGAAGCCCGAGAGACCGAGGTGATATTGTTCTTTATGGAAAAAGTAGATGTCTTCTGTATTATTACTTTCTTAGAAATAGGATCGACAAATTCAAAATGATAAGGAAAAATAGGGGTCGCCCCTTGAGTAATGAAGAAATAGCCCTTTTCATCAGCTTTAACTTGTCCCGCAACAGCGTTGTTTCGCTCAATCCGAATGATAACATCTGCGTTAGGAATTATTTTTCCTTGTTGGTCATATGCATACCCACTTACATTCTGAAGTATGGGTTCTGTAGATATTGAAATAGCGTCTCCTTGTTGGGCATATACAGATCCAATTATTCTTTCACGCCAATCTTTTTGAGCTAAGGGAAGTTTTGTGATATCTACTTTCTCATATTTTACGGTTCTTTTTTTTTGAGGATCTATGAGTGAGTCATCAATAGAGAAATCGTAGGCCCCATATGCATTTGCTGCCCCCGAATATAATATACTTGCCCCCTGTGATGCCTCTTGGGAAACGGTTATTTTTGCAAGAGGGTGGCTTAATTGCCCTACATAATGTCTCTCTCCGTCACCTGGCATTTCGTCTGTATGGGAGAATACCTTAAAAGGATTAATAGTCCTTTTTGTGGGATGAATAAGCGCAATATCTCTGTGTTCTACTTTAGGAGGAATTTCGATAATTTCATCTCCGATTTTATAAATATTATAAAAGACTTTTGAGAAGTTGGGGTGGATTTGTGATTGCTTTGCGACCGTATATCCCTGCAACTTTGCCGTGTTGGGCACAGTTACTTTTAGCTCATAGCTTCCCCCCTCAACGTAAAAAGTGTAGTTCCCGAGAATATTGGTTGTAGATGGGTTTCGTATATAGGTGAGTTTACTGGGTGATCTGTATGGATATATCGTCACATCGACCCCTTTTATTGTTTCGTCCCCACCTATCGTTTCCAGCGTATGAGCATCAAATACCCTTCCTTCTGGATCCCATTGCGTAGGTACACAACGAGTTTTTTTCAAATCATTAAAATCCATCCATGCAAAAGTACCTTGCTGCAGGGCTCCTGCACCTCCTGCCATTTGCTCTCCAGTAGCCTCGGGTTCCATAGGATAAACGGCAAAGTATTGAACGGGAACATGCTGGGCAGGTTCATATGAAGGTACGGCACTAATTAATACTTCTATATTCCCACCTATTGGAATCATAGTAGCTCCTCCTTGTAGATATGTCATAACGCCGGCAACATATTTTGTTCCATACGGGGCTAAGAGCTTATCTACTGCCTCATCTCCAGAGGTGACCACTTGTCCTTTTGTTGTTTGAGTCATACTCACTATATAGACTGGCTTCCCTGAAGGAAGTCCGCTTCCATTCAGTTTTCTTTTCCAGTTGGGCGCACTTACCTTATCGTTTATTGTAGTCTGTTTTAAACATACATTTTGATATGCTACTGGCTTTTCGGCGTGAGATATATGTGGATAAATCAACCCAATACTACAAACAAGGAGACTTATAAAAACAGCGAGATGATGATTTTTCATGTACATCCTTATGATACTTTATTATTGAATTAAATTCAATTGAATTAAATTCAATTTTTTGTTTTTATTATTTTATGAGCCCAAGGAGCAAGAAGTGACTGAATACGAGCGTCTATAAGTTTATCGATATTATTCTTATGAATTGTATAAAAACCATATGCAAATTCATAGTTTGGATTAGGTATTCTGTTGATTTCAACGGCATAAATATAATCTATTTCATGCTCATAATAGCCTGATGCATCGTCAAATGCTTTATATTGGATTTTTTTTATCAGTTTGATATCATCAATAACATCCTCTGCATGCACTCCCCATTCCCTCCCTAATCCATTAAGAACTGCAACAACACTGTCTTGAAACACTGCTCCTTTATATATTTGATGAGATGAAAAAGAAAAATCAAATACATTATCAAATACAGGGTGCTTTCTGTGTTGTAATATCAACTGGTCTTCAAAGGTAATAAGGGCAGTATATCCACGATGAAGAACTCCTTTTTTATGCGCTTCCCATTTCTCAATTTTTCCCACTATCTCATCTTGTTCGTTTATTTCCGCTAAAAACTGTTTCTCCTTGTAATAATCCATCTTTGTATTATATCAGCTACAATAACCCTATGTATTTGCGATTTAAACAAAATATTTCTCCCTTTTATATTTTTATTTTTTCCTTTTTTATTGTGTCTCAGCTGGGCAAACATTTCTTTTTTAATTTTTCTTATTTATCAGGAATACGAATCGACTACCTTGCCCCAACGATATATTTTATTGATATTCTTTCTCTCCCTCTTATTTTTTTATCTTATTACCAGCTATTCTCTCCATCTGTAGCTATAAAGGAATACGCAAGAAAGAATTTCATATTTTTGATTCTCGTTATGATTCTCGTTTTTATTAATTATGTTTTTGCCATCTCAAAACCACTGTGGTTTTACTCCTGTGCTCGATGTATTCAATACGTCGGTATTTTCTTATGGTTTAAAAATAATGGAAGGGAAAAACGTATATATTCTGCTGTTTTTTGGGGGTTACTTATAGGAGCTTGTTTTGAACTGAGTCTTTCACTTATGCAGCTTTCCTCCCGCCATAGCCTTCAAGGATTTTGGTACTATCTTGGAGAGCGAGATTTCTCCATTTTCACACCAGGCATTGCAAAAGCATACTTTATGGGAAAAGAATTTCTTCGTCCCTATGGAACTTTCTCACATCCAAACTCGCTTGGAGGATTTTATCTTCTTACATATATATTTATTCTTACCCAAAGAAGAATTACTCATTCGATAATGAAGGGGATATTTTTATTTGCATCCTCTGCCCTCATTCTTATATCTTTTTCACGAACTGCTATTGTTGGATATGTCTTAGTTAATCTTATATATTTTATGAGGTCGTTCTCCTTGTGTAAAATATGTTTTCTAGCAAAAGTATTAATCGCCTTCGTTCTTATTATCTTTACTCTTAACATATCGGGAGACTTGAATAGCCTTCAAAAAAGAACTGACTTTCTAAACAAATCCGTTTTAATAATTAAACAGGCGCCATTTACCGGGACCGGGATGGGGAGTTATCTCATATCCCAACACGACTACCCGCAGAAATTTTCAACTTTCTTTCAACAACCTGTACATAATATTTTTCTTCTTGTATTCGCTCAGTTGGGTATCCCTCTTAGTATCCTTCTATTTGCTTTGGTGTTTCGAAACATCAAAGTATTTATTAAAAAAAACTATTTACTTCTTCCTTTTTTTTGTGTGATTCTTACAGGGAGTGTTGACCATTACTGGATTACTCTCCCTCAAAATCTATTGGTTTTATCAATTCTATTTGGCATACTGTTACCATATGAAAAAAAGACTTCACGAGCTTGATGATATTCGCGGATTCTCAATCATTGTTATGATTATGATTCATACCAATGCATATTTTCTATCTAATTGGTGGTCTGTTACTACACGTGATATAAGCCAATTCGCTGTTGTAGCGTTTTTATTCTGTTCTACATATCTTTCTATCCAGAAACCATTTCCTCAATCATTTTCTGAATTTTTGCCCTATATGATAAAACGACTTAAACGACTTGTATTGCCTTTTTACATATTCTTTACTGTCTACATTTTATTAATGAAGTTTGGTATTGGAAAATCATTTCCTCTCAAATTTATCACCGAAAGCTATCTCCTCATAGGTGGAATTGATTTTAATTGGCTTGTCCTTCTTTTTGTTCAGTTAATGATTATCACTCCCCTGCTCTATTTTTTCTTTACCAAAAAGAAGGCGTTATTATATCTATATGTGATAGGAGCGCTTGCATCCTCGATTATTTTTTTGAAATTTACTCCCCTTCCATACTATCGAAGCATCATGTGGCTTCCTTGGTCTTTAGTGGTTATCTACACTTTTTATTTGGATGAGATATGGAAAAATAGGAAATTGTTTTTTTTGACAACTTTCCTTTTGGGGGCACTTTTCTTTGGAACTCAACAATGGATTCTCCTCCCCCTCAAGCATTCTTTTTCACAGTACTCAAATAAATATCCACCCAATCTCTATCATATTTCCTATAGTTTATTTGCTTTGAATATTCTCTATTATCTCTCAAAAATACATACCTTTTCCCAACCCATTATTCAAAAAACCATCCATTTCTTTAGTATTAATTCCTACACTTTATTTTTTATTCATATTCTCGTAATTGAAGTTGTGTGGAAATGGGCGCGCCCCCAAAATTGGATTGTCTTCTTTCTTATAGTAACAATGATAAGCGTTGCAATTCAGTTTGTGATGAATCTGATAAATGAAAGAATGAAGCCTACCGTTTCTCAACATTAAAGAGAGGTCCAACGATTTGAATATTTGCGGGGGCACGAAGATTAAAGAAGTCTTTAAACTCATTCATTGAAAAACTATCGTTTTTCCCATCTCCACTTACTGAGATTGTTGTTGTTCGTCCATATCCAAAGTCTGCACTCACACTAACGCTCTCAATAGTATTATATGCGCCTCCTCCTAATTCTTGCCTAACGCGTCCTGCATCCCATGTGTCAGTCCCAGCAGGATTTGGCTGGTCTGGTTGATATAAGTGAGATCGCGTACCAGAATCTTTTCTTGCAAGAAGAATTACATTGACAATATCTGCTAACTCTGCTGGTTTTAACCATGCGGTTTTGTTATATTCTGATCTTGAACCCCAATCGCAATAAAACCAAGGAGATTCTTTGTCATATGCATTATTTTTTAAATCATCAAAACTATTAACTGAACCCGAAAAATCATTTGCATGTTTGGTCCAATCGGTATTATTCCAACCGATCTCTCCGGAACTAAAGATATATCCTCCATGAGTAGAGGAGAACCAAGCTTTGATAGGATTACCCCCTTTTGTCATTACTTGACCTTCTGTTTGATTTACCGCCTGTTCCCAATTTCCACCTTTTGGATCAGACTTAACAACTTGACAATTTTCAGTAGAGCAAATGGAGCCTTGTCCATTATTGGTATATGCAAGCACATAAGAGCGCGCTGCAATTGCCTGGGCTTTTAATACAGCAAGGTTATTGTCCGTCCATGAATCCGGCACTTCATAGAGTCTTTTTACATACTCCTCAAGTTTGTATGTGCCCAATCCATCAACCCTTATATCAATATTCGTATCCCATTTTTTTATTTCATCATAATTATAATATGCCTGAAGAATAGATGTTTCATTTTGACCAGATCTCGCTCTTCCTAAAGCTCCGTATTGATTCAACCCAATACGGTTTGGAACTCCAAAGGTAAAAAATGCAAATTTAGGACTAAAGCCTGGGTCTCTCCCGTTGGTTAAATCACTATCACATCTCCCTGCTGTATTTGCAGAACGGGATATATTGAGGCCTGAAAGTTTTTGGGCAAGGATTGACTGTTGCTGAGCGGTGAGAGATGCTATCTTGCTTTGCAATTCCCCCAAATATCTCTTTGACTTCGCGACCTCTCCAGCTAAAAATTGTGATTGTTTGTCCACCTCAACCTTTACCGCTGCAAGCTGAGTTTTCTCTATTTCTAAAGCTTTCTTTTTGTCGCTCACTTCCTTCACGAAAAGGGCAATACGAATGATTGCTTTTTTGTCCTCATCAACCATTGTTTTCTGATAAAAATAGTTTTGAAGAGATTGAGAAATATTTTCCGAAAGCAGCAAATTAACAAGTGAAAAAGAGTTTTTCCCCATATTTTTGTAATATGATTTTGCCCGTTGATTGAGCAGATTTTGTTGTGAAGCGAATGCTTTTTCTCCCTCAGAGACCTGTGTTTGTTTTTTTTCAATCTCCCCTTCTAAAATAAATACTTGCGATTTGATAGAGTCAAGTTGTTTTTGCAAACCTTGGAGCTGAGTTTCATTGACTTGATTTGCTTTGTTTATTTCCGAGAATGTTTTTTTTAGGTTTTCTAACTGATTTGTTATGTCGGTAAGGTCATCCGCATATAAAGGGATGGCGACAAAGAGAAAAAGAGAGATAATAAGAGATAGAAACACCAATCGTTTCATATATTAAGTATACAGTGGTATACTGAAACTATGCGAAAGATTTTCTTATTATTCATTGTTTTATTTATCCTTCTTTTTATTACATCAAAATCTTCTTTTGCCGCGAGGTATATCACTTGCGATGCATGTGGGCTGTGCCCAAAGATAGATGTTGGAAAAGGCTCATGTACTGTTGACGAAGGTGTAAAGGTGCCTGGAGATTGGAAAAGCTGTGTAAAGTGTCTCTACCCAGTACTGTATCCGGCAAATAGTAACCCAAACCCAAGCCTCTGTAAGACATTAGCTGTCAAGGATGATGATACGCTGATGAACTCGGTAAAAAAAGGGCGCCAATTTACCATGTTGGGGTGTATTTCATCGGGGACAACTGCAGGTTTTGACGATGGTCAGAGCGATGGTCAAAGAGGAGCTCCTACTTTTGTACAAAAACTATTGGATGTTATATTCTCTCTCGCAGGGGGGTTGGCATTCTTATATCTCATATATGGAGGTTTTATTATACTTTCCTCTCAGGCGGACCCAGAAAAGCTAAATTATGGAAAAAGGCTCATTTATGGGTCGATCGTTGGCTTAATCCTCACTCTGGGATCAGTATTTATTGTAAATCTCATTGGATCTGGAATTCTTCGCATACCAGGATTCAGTGGAGCTCCAACTCCGTGAGAGGTTAATCCCTTTTTCCGGCCTTTTTCATGAATATTCCCGTAAGAAGAGATGTTCCTAAGAGTGGAAATAATACTATAGGAACTCCTGTGTTGGGAATATTACTGGGTGTGCTTGAGTTTGAATAGAGGTGATAATTTGCATCTTGTTTGCTTTGGGTCTGATCTTTGTTTGTATTTTTTACAATTGCTACTGGAGTATTTGTTGGTGTTGGGGTAGCTTTTGGTTGTCCAAAAGAAAACCATGGTTTTGAGGTGGGCTGTGGAGAGGTGTTGCTTGCATTTGAAGTGGGTGTCTTTATATTATATTTTCCACTCGCAAAAATAATAAAAACAGCTACTACAATAAGGCCAAGAATGAACGAAAGTGCTTTGTTAAATTGTTCCATAGTGTGCTAATTATAGCATTATAGGCTATATATTGCAACTCAATTTGACTTTATCCCCCAAATAAGGAACAATGAGGTATGGATGGCACAACTCAGTCCCTTAACCCGCAACTTGTTTACTCCTGGAAAGCCCCTCTTCGTGCCTATAAAAAAAGAAGTGGGAGTATTTTACGGTTTTATGTGGCTCTCTCAATCCTCTTAAGTCTTATTGTCTTTTTCTTTGGTGATCGGGTTCTCCTGGTTCCTATTCTTACTTTACTTTTTTTGTTCTATGTCCTTACTATTACCCCTCCCCCGGAAGTTGAAAATCTTATTACCACTTTTGGAGTTGAGACTGCAGGAATATCTCTCCGATGGGAGTTTCTTTCACACTTTTACTACACAAAAAAATTTCACTTTAATATTCTTACTCTCGTAAGTAATGCTCCTTACTACTATCATATTTATTTAATTGTCCCAGACGAAAAGATTAAATCACAGCTCAACTCAATTCTTTCAAAGCATGTTATGTTTGTGGAGAGACCTCATAGAAATTTTACCGATAAAGTAGTGGAGTGGTTATCCAACCTTATGCCTGATGATGAAGATGCCCGAACACCGATGGAGACATCTCTTTCACCCCAAAAAGCCGTGACCATTTAAGAAGTCCTTCATCTGTTGAGACAACAACCCCATCCAGTTCTTTTGCAAGTACAATAATGTCAAGATCTGCAATACTATCTAAAAATCCTACTCGAGTCGCTTGTCTATATCTATCTCTAAATCCTTTTATTTGCACCCCAATCTTTTTTTGAAACTCCATCTTTGAGAGAGCTTGTGCCCCCATGAATGATTGTGCTGCTTGCTCTATCTCCTCCTCTCCTGTCCGTAGTCCTCTATAACTTCTATTACGAATGTCATCTACGAGAGTATAAAAAACAGATGCAGGAAATTGAAACGAATCCACATTGGGAGACTTAACTGTGATTACCGATAACAGTTTTTTGATACTATCTTGCTCTTTATTTTCAAAAAAACTTAAAAGCTCTTCAACTATTCTTGGCGGCATATACAAACTTGACTTCTCTCCACATAATGTCATATGTTCCATTACTTCTTCGGTGGTATCGCCAAAATCAAGACCAGCCTGCATATTAAAAAATAGGTTTGTGTCGAGAATATACGGTTGCATAGATATATAGATATATAATACCACCTAAATTGGGCATTCTGTTCATAAATTATATAGCATCTGAAATCCTTCATTGCTAACCATGCCTAGATGTATTTTCATGATGCATTTTGGTATACATTGACCACTTGTATTTCTACCTCTAGTGTTCTACAGTTTTGACTGACACTAAAATATGAACTGTTTATTTTGTAAAAATAGCGATACCGAAGTGATTGAGACACGACTCGTTGACGAAGGAGTGGCAATTAGAAGGAGAAGATCATGTCCGAAATGTCAGAAGCGCTTTACCACTTACGAGCGCGCTGAGGAGTTTCCCATTCTTGTTATTAAAAAGGATGGAAAACGAGAACGATTTAATAGAGATAAAGTAAGGTTAGGATTGCAAAAAGCGTGTGAAAAAACAGTAGTAACGGCGGCACAAATAGAAGAGATGATAGCGCATATCGAGCATGATCTAAAACAAAGAGATACTGCAGAAGCAGAAAGCTCAATTATTGGAGAATTAATAGCAAAACAGTTAAAACGCGTAGATAAAATCGCCTATATTCGCTTTGCGTCTGTGTTTAAGCGATTTGTAGAGTTGGACGATTTTCAAAAGGAAATAAAAAAATTAAGTTAATTTTATTACTAATTTTATATATACGTATGAAACTTACGGGCATTTCGGAAAAAGTTTTTATGGATCGGTATTCTTTAAAAGACAATAACGGAAAACCTACTGAAAAAAAACCAGATGAGATGTGGAAGCGCATCTCTAAAGCAGTTGCAGCCCAGGAAAATACACCAGAAGGAAAGAAAAAGTGGGAGAAGGAATTTAATGATGCAATGAAGGATTTTAAATATGTTCCTGGAGGCAGAATATTGGCGGGAGCTGGCACTGGCTATGACGTGACTTTCTATAATTGTTTTGTTATTCCTAGCCCAAAAGATGCGCGAGGAGGCATATTGGACTCTCTCAAGCAAATGGTTGAGATCATGGCACGTGGTGGTGGGGTGGGTATTAATCTTTCTTCCCTTCGTCCTCGTGGATCGCGAGTAAATAAAGTAAACGGCTTTTCTTCTGGTCCTATTAACTGGGCTGAACTCTTCTCTGTTGCAACTAAGGATATTATTCAACAAGGCGGCACTCGTCGTGGCGCCCTCATGCTTATGTTGTGGGACTGGCATCCTGATATTGAAGAATTTATTACGGTAAAACAAGATTTAAAACGAATAAATGGCGCTAATTTATCTGTTTGTGTATCTGACTCTCTTATGGAGGCTGTTGAAAAAGATGCAGATTGGGATCTCGTCTTTCCTGATACTACTGACCCTGAATATGATGAAAAATGGGATGGGGATATTTTTGTATGGAAGGCATTAGGGAAAAAGGTTATCGTCCGAAAAACAGTCAAGGCTCGATTTATTTGGAACCTTATCGCTGAGGCCGCGTGGAAATCAGCAGAGCCAGGTCTTGTGTTCATGGAAAGATATAACAAATGGCATAATAATTGGTATTGGAACAGAATTAACTGCGTTAATCCGTGCGGAGAAGAGGGGCTTCCTCCCTGGGGCGTTTGCAACCTTGGATCAATTAATCTGTCAGCTCTTGTTAAGGGGAATGATGTGGATAAAAAAGGCACTTTTGATTTTACTGAGCTTAAAAAAGTTGCACGGGCAGGAGTTCGTTTTCAAGACAATATTATCGATATGGATCAATATTTCTTTGAGGGAATCAGAAAGACCCAGCTTGAAGGAGAACGTCGCATTGGACTTGGGACGATGGGTTTGGGGGACACTTTGATAAAACTTCATATGCGCTATGGGTCAAAAGAATCGCTTGTGTTTATTGATAAAGTTTATAAACTTATTCGAGATGAAGCCTACCGAGCAGCCACTGAAAATGCAAAAGAAAAGGGTGCCTTTGCAAAATTTGATAAAGAAAAATATCTCAAGGGAAAGTTTATTCAAGCCCTCCCGAGCGATATTCAAAAAAATATAGCAGAACGAGGCATTCGTAACTCTCTCCTTCTCATGCAAGCTCCTACAGGATCAACATCTTTAATGGTAAATACTACTTCAGGGATTGAGCCCGTATATGAATTCGAGTTTATTCGAAGAGATAGGCTTGGTGAGCATGTCATCAGACACCACATTTATGAAAAGTGGGTAAAAAAACACGAAAAAGAAATAAAGGAAGGAAAATTGAAAAGACCGGCATGGTTTGTATCTGCTCAAGAACTGACCCCAGAAGAACATGTAAATGTCCAAGCGGTCATCCAAAAATATGTAGATGCATCCATTTCAAAAACAGTAAACGCCCCAAACAGCCATACAATAGAAGATGTAAAACGGCTTTACATGCTTGCTTATAAACAGGGCCTCAAGGGAATTGCTTACATGAGAGAGGGGTCTCGTGCTGGAGTACTTGAAAGACTAGATAAAAAAGAAGATAAAAAAACTGAGGTGGTGATTCAACCCTATCAAGTAAAGCCTCGCCCAATGGTAGTTCATGGGTCGACCTATCGTATGAATACGCCTGTCGGGACCGCATTCATTACTATTAATACTAATGGAAGTACCACTATTCCTGAGCCTTTGGAGGTATTTATTAGTATAAGTAAACCAGGAAGTGATATCTCTGCGATGGCTGAGGGTTTGGCGCGAGTTATCTCTCTTGCGCTCAGATTTGCTTCCGGTATATCCGCAATGGATAGAGTGAAAGAAATTGTAAATCAATTGGAAGGGATTGGTGGAGCTCGTGTTATGGGATTTGGAAAAGATAGAATCAAAAGTCTTCCAGATGCGGTAGCGAAGGTCTTAAAGATGCATTACAACATGGGTAAAAATTTGGAAGAAAAAAAGGATGAGCCCCATTTGATAACGGAGACGACACAGGCATCTCTTATTCAGCCATTTCAACCAAAAGGACTTTTTGATATTTGTCCCACATGTGGAGAAGCATCTCTCGCTCATGAAGAGGGGTGTAAAAAGTGCTATGGATGCGGTTACTCTGAATGCTCATAATATGACTTTTTGAACTTTATAACTTTATGAACTTTATAACTTGACCATATATACGCGAACCGGAGATGATGGAACCACGAGCATTTATGGGGGGGTGCGTCTTTCAAAGGCATGCGTCCAAGTAGAGGCGTATGGCGCTCTTGATGAACTTTCCACTACTCTTGGAGTATTTATCACTCACATAAGCGATGGAGATGAATCTCGGTTTGTTGAGGATATTCAAAGGGACTTGTATGTAATCATGGGATTTCTCGCAAACGCTCCTTCCCATATGGAAAAACAAGAAAAAAAGATTGCTCAATTTGAACAGAAGATAGATTCTCTTACAGAGAAACTTCCCCCATTAAAAAACTTTATCATTCCTGGCGGATCTCAAGCATCTTGTTGGGCCCATATGGCACGTGTAAGCTGTAGAAAAGCTGAACGGGTGGTGATATCTCATCTAGAAAAAAAAGGTGGAATACAAGATAAAAACTCTGGGGTCATACTCGTTTATCTTAATAGACTTTCTGATCTTCTCTTTACCTATGCCCGAGCCTTTAATAAAGAAAGGGATAGTATCTCTAAAAAGATATGAGTAAAAAAAATATTCTCATAGGTGCTTTTATATGTATTGCATGCTTCACTGCTTTATTGCAATATAAACAAACGCTTCCTACGAAGCAAATAAGAGAGGTTCAAACTATCCTGATAACGCAAATTGTTAGTATCGATGGAAAAAAAACCCATGCTCCTATTCACATAAAAAAAGGTCTTACAGCTCTTCAACTTCTTTCTTCAAACCATAAAGTGATTATAAAAGGAGAAAAAGAGAACGCATATATTACATCAATCGATGGTAGAAGTGCTTCTTCAGAAAGTAAAGAGTTTTGGTCATTTTATATAAACGGAAAGCAGTCTCCCGTTGGTGCGGGAAGCTATTTTCTAAAAAATAATGATACAATAGAGTGGAAAATTGAAACGTACTCACTATGAAAAAAAATAAAATTGATGTCTATCTTTCATTTGCTGCCGTTGTATTGGCCGCTGTCTTTCTTCGTCTGCTGCCTCATATCCCAAACGTTTCTCCTATCGCAGCTTTAGCTCTATTTTCGGGTGTAAAGGTTCCTAATTGGAAGGGATTTATTCTGCCTCTTATTGCTATGGGTATTTCTGACTATTTCCTAGGATTCCACACCACTATTCCTTTTGTATATGGAAGTTTTCTACTCATCGCTGGAATTGGATACCTTCTGAGAAATAAAACTTCTCCGTTAAAGGTTGCTCTTGGAAGCGCCTCTGGTTCTCTATTATTTTATATCGTGACAAATTTTGGCGTATGGACAAGCTCTTCAATGTATGAAAAAAGTATAAATGGATTAATAAATTGTTATTACATGGGTCTTCCCTTCTTGAGAAATACACTCATTGGAGATTTGTTTTATGTAGGTGTTTTTTTCTTGGGATATCGATTATTTTCTTTATTATTTGTCTTGATGTTGCCGTCCGCTCAAAAAGTGGAAAGACATGTTGGGAATACTGTGTAAATCAGTAACTGTGCCGCAGCGGTGACCCAGAAGCTTGGGCTTAAGGGAAGTCCGAAGACCGATCAAGATGTGTTACACGAGCATGTTGCCGTATTGTGCTGAATTAATTAAACCCAATTCTCTTGCTTCTCAGGGATATACTCCTTATGAATTTCGATTGCTTAATACCCTCAACTTTGAGGTAAGGGAAAAATGGTTAGAAGATAACTTAAACACAACTATCAATCATGTTTTTGAAGATTCAGTTGTGTCTTTTACAAATTATTATCAAATGAAGAATGACAAGGTTGTCTCCTACCCCGATAGCACCGTTTTATCAATAGACAAGGATGAACGAGGTGGAAAATATGAAATTGGGATACAGTCTGCGGTATGGGGAGCGCTTGAGAACCCCAATCAGGTTGTTTTGCTTTATAGCCCTCCGGGCTTAGTTGTTTTCGATGATAACCCCCACAATAGGTTTAGGGAAGTAAAACCCTATGTCGAAGGTCAAATATATATGATGTATTCTGATGGAAGTAAAGTCCATAATGTTGCAATAAGTACTTCAGGTGAGGATGAATCTTTGATTGCCCACCTCATGCCTAATATATACAGAGAGGCAAGAAGTAAAACAAATGAAATTGACCAAATTACCCATTTTATTACCAATCCTTTACTCACCGGAGTCTCAATAGATGTATTCTTAAATACACTTGGGGCTCTTCCTGACAAAACTATTTTTATCAATAAGGATGGGGTAAGCTATTCCCTTCACCAAACTCTCTCCCTTATTAATCAGTCTCTTGCTGGGTTACTTCCTAATTATTCCATCGTCGAACTGGTTTTGAAAAATTTTGATTTACATCATACTATTTCAGAAACAGACATTCATGCTATTTATGGTGCGCTCGCTCAGAATTATATGAGAATAAATGGAATGGGCTCTATGATCTTAGGGGGAAGCTGCGGAGGAACACAGATTGATTCCGACCCGCTTGCACAAAAACTTGATATTCTCTCCGCATCACACCGCCTCATGACTCAAGCACCAAGTGAGTTAAGAGTCTCAACAGATTACAAAAATGACTCAAATTTATGTCGATGCTCTGATGCATCTGGCCCTCATTTTCATTGTCCTGGTAATGATGAAAAAACAAAAAAACCTTGTTTACATGCCATCGAGGTTGGACATGGTACAACATCCTGCCCGATGTGTGGCACGGGAAAAACATGTTAGAATGATATATGGTTACGCCTTATTACACCCCGATTGATGAACTCGTTCATGAATACCTTGCCATGAAGTATGGAGCCGGTGGAAATAGTAAAGAAAGCCTTTCCATATCAACACCTCCAGAGGTTGTCACGGATGAAGAACGGGAAAAAGAAGATGTAAAAGAAGATGAAGTAGGTGATTATATTTCGCAAAAAAAAGACGCTTCTATTTCATTGCCTCCGAGTCTAAAAAAAATTGGGGTCATAGCGACAGATGATACAAGCGAATTTAATGAGGCGCTTTATAAGCTGAAGCTTCCTATCAGTGATGAGAAGATCATGGAAGATTTAAAGGCAAAACCGTCTGAAGCAAAACGATGGTACGCAACGGTACTTTTATACATGCTTCAACTAGCACACCTTACCTTAAAAAAAGTGGGTTCAAAAGTAGTGCGTGTATTTAAGACTCGCTAGACCTGAACTTTACGAAGCTCTTCTTCAAATCCTTCTTTTCCCATTGCGCCAGAGAATTGGCCTACTATTTGTCCGTCTTTAAATAGTACGAATGTGGGAATAGAAAATACTGAATATTGGGATGCAAGATCTCCATCTTCATCAACATTTACTTTATAAAAAAGAATATCTTTTTTATCTTCTGAAAGCTGTTCAATAATTGGGCCTGTCATTTTACACGGACCACACCATTCAGCAAAAAAATCAACTAAAATAAGCCCCTTTTTATCTAAGACGTCTTGTTTGAATGTTGTTTGCGTTGTGTGAAATGTTGCCATAGAATAAAACTATACAAAGCATCAACCAGTAAGTCAAGCGACAGCATGTGCATATTCCAACACTTTTTTCTTTCTATCTGGCACAGAGAGAGGGCTTGTTATTCCTGGGCCGTTGATACAGCCCCCTTCGCAAAAAAGGATATCTACAAAACGAATTGTCTTATTCTCTTCAAACTCTTTAAGAATCGACTCGCAGTTTTTATATCCGGAGATAATTCGTATTTCTTCCTCTTTTAAAATGGAACGAATGCCACTACTATCAGTAAGTCCTCCATCAAAAGGGTAAATACGGGTTGGTCCCTCTGATATATCAAATCTATCTTGAGGATTCGTTTCAAGAGTAGACAATCCCTTCTCTTGTAGTATTTGATTCAATTCTTTGTAGGTAAGGACGAGCATATTAAGCTCTGGATAGTCTTCGCTCGCTTCTAACTTTTTTACGATACACGGACCAATAAATACGGGTTTATAATTTGGGTACGTTTCATGAACGATTTTTGCCGTGGCAACCATCGGAGAGTCAGCTTGAAAAGCAAGATATTTTAACATTTCAGGATGCTTTGTTCGTACATAGCGTACAAAGCTTGCGCAGGGACTTGTAATGAAGCGACTCGTAGGGTTTTCCTTAAGTAATTTTGCAACCGCCTCGTTGGTTTTCTTTGCGCCTGCCGTGACTTCAATCACGTATTCAAACCCCAATGCCTTAAGCTTTGTTACTATCTCTGGATATCCATACATTATGGGAAATGAGGGGGCAACCATTGCAACAAGATGTTCTTTTTTCTGAAGTAAAGATTTTAATAGCTCGCTATCGGTCATACTTTTTTAGAATTAATATTACTAATCCCAAAAGCTATAGCTCCCCCAAGAAGAGCGGTGCCTAGTTGAAATATTCCCATTGCTTGTAAAAATATCTGAGGAACGAATTTTGTTGTGGTAAAAACAAATGCTATAGTAAACAAAAAGAGAGATTTTATTATAGAACTCCCCACGACACCCATTGCGAAAGATTTCTTATGAAAACAATATTGAAAGGATTCAACTAGGATAAAATTACTAATCCAAATAAATGGAAGAAAGTAGAGTAAAAACGGAGTAAATGTTCCGAAAACAACGCCGTTTAATAGTGCTCCAAGGCTCGGGAGAACTATGATAGGTAGGAATTTTTTAGAATATGTTTTTGAAACAAATAAAAAAAGAAGTGCGTTTACTACTGAACCTGTCAATAATTGAGGTCCAGAAATGAGAAAGGGAATAAAAAAAGAGAGAGTTAATAATGAATATTCTAACGTATGAGTGTTTGTTTTTGGAAGGACTATCGTTTTGGTATTCATATATATATGATACACCATACCGCTCCAAAGTGGCTATTTATATGGGTTTTTCATTTTCTACTGATACTACTTTCGTCCTCGATGATTTTCCGGAAATGAGTCTCATCTATCTTCTCAACTTTTTCCTGTCGAGATCTTGGCTTTACTTTTACAAAGATGTTCATAAAAGATTACCCATTCAATGCGTATCTGATATTTTTTGTCAATTTGATTGCTCGCTCTGGTGCATCTCCTATATGGTGCGAGACATCAAGAAGTGTAACAATTTTTTTTTCTGAAAGATGCTTTAAAAGAGCCTTATTTTTTTTGAGAAGTTGGTTCATAGGGTTTTGCTTTCCTTCTTGAATGATTGTCCAAGCTTTCATCGAAATCTCTCTTAATACTTCATGTGCTTCTTGACGATTTGCACCGTTTTTCACTGACTCCATTAAAATGGCTTCTGTTGCGGCAAAAGGGGCATATAGCTGCAAATTCAAAATTATTCTTTTTTTATTTATGACAAGACCTGAAATAATTTTTTCTGCTGTCATGAGCATTTGATCCACCGCTAAAAAACCCTCAGGAATGATGATTCTTTTATTTGCCGAGTCATCAAGTGTCCGCTCTAGGTAGGAGAGAGCTGCATTTTCAAGAGCTATTTCAGGGAGTTTTACTACATATCGTCCCAGAGAGCATATGTTTTCGCTGTTAATGGGATTTTTTTTAAACGGCATTGCAGATGATCCTACTTGCTTGTTGCTAAATGGCTCGGACCATTCCCCTATGTTGGGAGATTGTAAAATACGCAGGTCTCCGGCAAATTTTGAAAGTGAAGAAGCGAGAGAGGCGAGCACTGAAAGCACCATGTAGTCAAATTGCCTTGGATAAACTTGACTTGAAATGAGAACCGCCTCAAGCCCAAGTCTCCCCATCACTCCCCTCTCAAGATTTTCTACAGATGTATTTTTTCCTTTAAGAAGAGCTTTGTGGCTCGCTGCTGTTCCCACTGCTCCCTTCATTCCTTTTCCTTTTATTTCATTTTTAACGAAACGCAATTGATTCAGAACTTCTAGTATATCCTGCGCATAATATGCCAGTCGATATCCAACTGTTGTCGGCTCTGCTGGTTGAAGATGTGTATATCCCATGCAGGGGAAGGTTGCATATTCTTCTATTAAACTAATGAATTGTAATAGTAATTTTTTTATTTTCTGTTCAATAATAAATAGCGCCTCTTTCATCCTCATCATATCGGCATTATCCACAATATCCATGCTTGTTGCACCCAAATGTATTTTCCCTCCCCCAATCTTTGCCTTTTCGGAAAATTCTTTGATTGCCGCAACCACATCATGTTTCGTCTCTTTTTCAATCTCCTGTATTCTTCCTATAGAAATATTCATTTCATTAATTTTTAAATCCTCAAGTTCTGATTTTGATACTAAACCTGCTTTATGCTGTTCCTCTGCTAAGGCAACCCATATCTTTCTCCAAAGTTTATATTTGTTTTCTTCGCTAAAAATCCATCTCATCTCTTTTGAACCATATCTCCAACTAAAAGGGGAAGTGTAGGAAGAAAATATTGGTGATTGTATGTTCATATGCGTATTATACAAGTAAAGATGTATACTGAATCAAAATCATGATTACTATTGAATGGTTAAGACAGTTTCGTATTGCTGGATATGCGTTATTTGACATACTGGTATCTTTATTTGGTATATATTTACTCTCTCCCCTTTTATCCAAACTGTTCCTTTTTTTTCGTATAAAGGTACCAAAAAACAACTGGGTCTTTTTAACCCTTCCTTTAGGTATCCTTATCCATATCCTTGTGGGAACTATAACTCCAATGACTAAAAGTTTTTTAGATATGAATAGTAACTATGTATTAAAAGTAATTGTTATTGTCCTCACTATCATCGGTATAAGGGGGATAAAAATTCTAAAAAAGTCTTCTCATAAATAAACACTTATGTTTTTGATACATGATGAATCGTGGGAAGTCAAAGCTACAAAAGAGAAAGGAAGAGGGATATTTTGTAAGAAGCCAATACGTGCTGGCACCGTTATCAGCGACTACCTCGGGACAGCTATAAATACAGCAGAATATGATCTTGAAGCTGATAAAAAGGGGCTCTATCTTATGTACTATTCAGATAAAATCTCAATATATCCAGATTTAACAAAATCAGGCCCCCATCTTCTTAATCATTCCTGTACTCCCAATTGTTGGATGTATATCTATTATGGGCACACGTTATTTTTTGCGATAAGGGATATTGAAGTTGATGAAGAGATTACTATTTCCTATCTGCTTGATCCTAATGAGGGAAGTTGTAAATTATGTACTCATATATGTAAGTGTGGGAATAGTAATTGCACCAAAACGATGCATTTGTCGAAAAAGAAATATAGTAAGTGGCGAGCCTTTCAGCATGACGGAGTCATAAAAACAAAAAGAAGAAATGTCATCTTTGGAAAAAAACTTCTCCCTCTTTCCTCATATCCTAAAAAAATTCCCTACAACTCAATCTATAAGGAAATGACTATTTAATATAATATGGGTATGAAAAAATAATCAATGAGTAAGATACTATTTACAATAAATATATTGTGAGTAGTGGCCATCTCTACAAAGCCGAAACGATACCTGTTATTTTTTGCCTCTGTAAATATACGTTTGATAAACAATCACTCCTGTTGTAATTATCCCCAAGCCGAGACAATAAGAAGATGCTTGTAAAAATTCACTATCTTTTCCTCAATTCAAAGATTATAAATTCTAAAATCTTCTGCTGAAATATCTACCCCAACCACTTGCTTTGTTTTGAGAGCAGAGATGAAGGCACTTTCTTCTCCCGTTCCACATCCCAAGCATAAAACAGACTTGTCTTTTATACTGGGAAGCTTTCCATAGATTGCTGGTTTTTAATGATGGTTATATCAAGAAGCTATACTGAGAAGATTTACGCCCATTCCCTAAATAATGATTATTATCATGAGCCACATTATATAATTATGAGAGGCAATAGGACGCCTGGTCAAAAAAATGATACATACCATTTCAAGAAAGCTGAAATATCCAAAATTATTTTTGTTGGTCTTGATTTATACCCTCACAATTATATTGTCTTATGGAAGTAATATCTTTCTTTGCCTTCGTAACCTCCTTACGCCCCTTGGTGCCATAGGGATTTTTCTCAGTGGCTTTTTTTATGCATATAGCTTTACTGCGGGGCCAGCTACTGCCATACTACTTACACTTGCAAAACAACAAAATATTATCACTGCTGTGCTAGTTGGGGGGTTAGGTGCTTTATCTGGAGATATTATTATTTATTTATTTGTCAAACATTCTTTTATTGTAGAAATAGAGCGATTAAAAAATGAGCAAATCATTGTTCTCATTGGAAAAACGCTCCGAGCAGTATTCGGGCCACTCTATGAATGTGTGCTACCTATTACGGCGGGCTTTCTTATAGCGTCTCCTCTTCCTACAGAAATTGGCATTGCCCTAATAACATCTATGAAGAAAATGTCGGTTAAAAAGTTCATTTTTATTGTGTATATTTTGCATACCGCAGGAATATTCTTTATTCTCTTAATTGGAAAGTCCTTATAACTATATCTACCTCAAGCCAAGGTATAAAAGTGTCTTAGATACTCATTATTTGTAACCGTTGCCTATTTTTCTTCTTTTATTTGGGAATTTCTTAAAGTGCTTATTTCCTTGAGAACAGAATCTTTAAATATGTCTATTTCTATGTCTGACTTATGTGCAACATCCGTATATTACCAAAGGTTTCAGATAGTTCATTTGACAGAGATTGGCGGTCTGCTCGAATGAGCGGAGTAATTCTTCGATTGTAAAATTATTATTTCCTTAATTCGAATACAATAAACTCAGGGATTTTCTGGTGAATTTCCCAAAACTTTGGAAAGCCCTCCTTTGAAGGCGCTAATGCCTTTGGTTCAACTACGTCTAATAACTCAAATCCCGAAGAAGTAATTTCTTTGATAATTGTTGAAAGTGGGCGATGATAATTAGTGACTTTTAAGTCTTTGTTTATAGTTACCTCACGCATTGATGGATTGAGATAATCCCCATAGACCTCACAATCATTTGTATTCTTTATGTCTTTATATCCAAGTACTCGTGACTTTTGTTCCTCATTATCTTTTAGCATGGTTGCTGAAAAAAATGGATGAGTCATTGAGAAAAGAAAAGTTCCATCCCGTTTCAAAACTTTGTAAACACGTTTTAGTGTTTCCACCCAATCTTTCAGATAATGCACAGTAAGACTCGAATAAACAAAGTCAAAGCTCTCGCCAGGAAAATCAAGCATTTCAATATCCATGACTTGGAACTCCAAATAAGGATAAGCTTTCTTTGCAATTTCTATCAGTCCAGAAGAAATGTCCACACCAACAACTCGTTTTGCTCCGAGAGTATAGATAAATTCATTCTCTTCCCCAGTGCCACAACCAAGACATAGAACAGATTTATCTTTTAAATTGGAAAGCTTTCCATACATTGCAGGCTTTTCAAGATAAAGATGATAGATAGTGCTCCCATCAACCTTATTTTTTCTTTCTCCCCACTCTTTTGCATATTTATCGTACGCAGTGATAGTTCTTTTATCTGTAGACATATTAGAAGATTATAACAAGAAGTTCGAACTTCATTTGGGGGTAGGTAAAAAGTGAGGCTAAAAATTGCTGGCTCCCCCGCCAAGATTTGAACTTGGAACCTTGTCGTTAACAGCGACCTGCTCTACCGTTGAGCTACAGGGGAAATAAGCTTTAGATATTCTTTCCCAACCCCACTCTTTAAAAAGAGTTCTCTTATTCTTGCTTCTTTTCTATTTATTACTTGCTCGTTATATATAAGATTCCAAGGACAATATGCTTTCGTAGAAAAAACATACCCGTGATTATGTTCAGATAATCTTCTTTGCAGATTAGAACTGAATCCTACATATATTTTTCTATCTTTTGCGCTTTGAATCGCATATACAAAATACATCATGTAATTATATATGAGCGACCTGCTCCCTGTCCGCCTTCGGCGGATACCGTTGTCTCCCAAAGGGAGATAAAAGCTACAGGGGATAAAACAACACAGTTTGTAAAAGAACGTTTCATTATACCAAAATTATTAAGGCTTAAACGCCTAAAATGGAAGTGTTAAGTCGGTTTGGGCTTTTCCGCTGCCCTCCATATACTGCTTCCAATCGACCCGAATGATGTTGCGACCAATTTCATTTATATAATGAACTTCTCCATATTTCACACCATATTCAAAAAGTTCTTTGGTGATAAGCACATCATCCAAACAATATTTTTTTAGCTCTTCTATTTTTCCTTCTTTATAATAGTCTATTGCCATAAGTCCATGACCACTCTTTTTTTTACCTAGCGTTGCCGCTGCCATATCATTAAGGGCTAAACGACGGCCTATTTTCAAACGGATATCCTCAAGTAAATCGAATGTAGAAAGAGCAAGAATATCGCCTGGATAGTAGGCCTGAAGAACGGGGAGATCAAATCCATTACTGTTGTAGCCGATAACGTATGAGGCATTCTCAAGAATAGGAAAAGCGCGGCTCAGCTCCCTCTCTTCAAAAACCATTCCTTTTTGCGTGCCATAATCATACAAAGCCATTACTGATATTCCTAACTTTTCATGTTCACTAAACTCACGAAACGTATGCTTCGTTTCAAGATCAATAATGATAGGGAATTTTTTCATATAATTAAAACGGGTTAGTTTCGCAGTTTTTTATTCTTCCTTTCTTTATAAATTTCCATCTCGATAAAATCCCGTTTCGCAAAAATATCCCCTTTGTTTGCATCAAAATGAAGTGTGTTCAATGTATTTTGCAGCTGCTTGTACATCCCTTCAAAGTAATGAAAAAATGCATGCTCTTGTTTTTTATCTATCTTATGGATATGTTTTTCGATGAAGTCGTCCATTTTCCCCAGTTGCCAGATTGTCTCAACAAGGGTGATATTAGAAAAATTCAATTTTGAGATGTCTCCTTGTAGGGGTCGTATTTTATATTTCATCATGTAGACATCGAGAACCATCTGCTCATGGGTTTGTTTTTTATCTAATACATCTGTTTTAAAGCTTTTAAATAAGCTCAACATGTCTTGTGGCGAATCCTTTTTTTTCATAGAGTATAATTATTCTATGCTATACGAACAATTGCAAGCCGAACAAATAACAGCACTTAAATCTAAGGATACCTTAAAATTGCAGACAATTAGAGGTATTATTGCTCAAATTAAAAATAGAGAAATAGAAAAAAAGGCTCCATTGAATGATGATGAGGTACTAACAGTCATAAAAAAAACAAAAAAAGAATTATTAGAATCAATTGAATCGTTTAGTAAGGGAGGGAGAGCTGACCTTACTGAAGAGTCACAAAAACAATTGGATATTGTAAACACCTATCTTCCTCCAGAGATGAGTGACGAGGATCTACAAAAAACCATTAAGACTCTTATGGAGAATAATAGAGAGGCAATTGCCAAGAATCCTAAGTCTATTATTGGAATCTGTATGAAAGAGCTCAAAAATAAAGCAGAATCATCTAGAATCCTTGCCTCTCTACAAAAGGTATAATGGATCTATGAGAAAAGTGGTTTTTATTATTGTTCTTCTTTTTCTGGTCATATCTCTTATTCGTAACGTAGCAGACTATCAAAGAAATATTTCATTTTATGACCAGATAAAGGGGAACTTTGATAAGGCTTTTTTTGAAAATAAGACATTAAAGGTGCATAAACAAGCTGGCTCATCTCCATTTGAGATAGAAAAAAATCTCCGCAACAAACAAAATCTTATTCGAGAGAATGAGCTAGTAGTCATCATCCCCTCTCCTTCTACTATTCCAACTCCTTACGCGAGGCCAACTGAGGCTCCGTATAAACAATGGATAACCTTATTTTTTCAGTGATTCATCCTCGAGGGCATAAATATATCCTTCAATTTTTCTTAATAAGGAAATACTTCTTCTTACCTTTATCCTTATTACTCCTTTGTATCCTTCGGCATCTTCATATTCTTTTTTTAATTTTGTTTGCTGATAGTAGCATTTTGAAAATTGATTTCGTGGAATGTTGAGTTGTTCTGACCAATAACGTTCTATTCTCTCAGTTTCTTTCTCTCGTTCGCAGTTGATTGTGATACGTACAATAAGCTCTTTCTTCGTTATCTGGAAACAAGACTGCAACCAACGTATATAGAAGCGAATTATGCTCGGACTTGTGTTGGCTAGTCCTACAAGACTATCCTTTTTAAATCCCTCACCCCAATAGAGAGCTATTCCCACAAGAAACAGTTCTCTTTGAGTAAGCGTGCCAACTTCTTTTTTTGACATTTGATGTAGTTTGACTATTTCCTTTCTCTTTGCTTCTTTTCTTCTTTCGATAGCTTCAAACCTGGCTCGAGATCCAGCAATATATCCATCTCTAAACATTTTTTTCTTTTCTTCTTCGGTAAAGGAGATATCACGACACCAAACACTAACACTTGATACAGAAACAGATATCTGTTTTGCAATTTTCTTAATACTTATTCCCTGTTTTCTGAGGTGGCGAGCATCGATTTTCTGCTTTGATTTTGACATGGTGAAGATTAATGTCTCATTATATCATGTTCGATTTTACTTGACTATTCCTTTCTTTTGATGGTATACTTTGACTAGTTTGTATATTTATATTACGGGGTAGTGTACGGTTGCACAGGAGGCTCAAAATGGGCTCCTTTCGTAGAAATACGACTGGATAATTGGCTATTACGGTGAAACCCGATTAATTATCGGGCAACGCCGTGGGAAGTCTTCCGATTGAATCGGGATGACCCCGTAGAGACTACACGCCGATTCCTTAACAGAAATGAAAGGAAATGACATAGTCCAACCCCTCAAGTAATTGAGAAAGGTGCATAATCTCCTAGACCATGGTTCGACTCCTGGCCCCGTAACAAGGTATAATTCTGCGCCTTGCTTCGCCGAAGCAGAATAAGAAGCGGATGGGTTCAAAATTGTACATGACCTAAAAATTATGGAAAAATTCCTTCTTTCAATAATTATTCCTGTTTATAATGAAGAAAAAAATATTACCCCCCTTCTTGATCGCTTGCTTCCCATCGTAAAAACATATGAGCATGAAATCATCTTTGTCAATGATGGCTCTACAGATAAGACAACAGAGGAAATTAAAAAACATGCAGAATCTAATAAATCTGTCAAATTGGTAAGTTTTTATCGAAATTTTGGTCACCAAATGGCTCTTACTTGTGGATATCGACACACAAAGGGAGATTGCGTCATTTCAATTGATGCGGATTTACAAGACCCTCCTGAAATAATTCACGAAATGATTGAGAAGTGGAAGGGTGGCGCAAAAGTGATATATGCAAAACGAAAAACACGAGAGGTTGATTCCTATTTTAAAAAACAAACTGCTGCATATTTTTATCGATTGATAAATTTTTTATCAGAGACTCCTATTCCTGATGAAGTGGGAGACTTTAGACTTCTCGATAGGGAAATTGTCCTATTCCTCAATAGCCTTCCAGAACAATCTCGCTTTTTGAGAGGTCTTGTTGCATGGGGAGGATACCCTGCCGAATATGTGTATTTTAAACGAGAAAAGCGACACACAGGAGAGACTCACTATACGTTTTCTCGTATGTTAAACTTTGCCCTTGAGGGTATTATCTCTTTTTCAACAAAGCCGCTTCGATTAGCTTCTTATATGGGGTTTCTCTCAGCTGGAATTGGATTTCTTGGTATTATTTATGTCTTTGTAGAAAAATTACTTTTTCCTTCAAACTTAGTTATAGGTTGGTCGGCTTTATTTGTAGGTATTATGTTTATTGGGGGAGTTCAACTTCTTACCATAGGTATTATTGGAGAATATATCAGTAGAATCTATATTGAGATTCAAAAGAGACCTCAGTATCTCATCAAGGAAATGACTAATCTATGAAAAAATTAGGAATCATCTTTTTAGGTGTTGGATTTGGAATACTTTGTTATATCTTTTTCTCCCTTTTTTTTCTTCAGAAAAAAGTAGTGTCCCCTATTGAAGAAAGTGAAATAAACAAAGTCATTCAGCAAAATACGAAGTGATTCGTCTCCTACTCTCCTATCTGAAACTTGAGGATTTTGCCCCTTCCTCCGAGAAAAAGATTGTCAATTATTATGAGAATGAGAGTCGCGGATACAAAAATAACTAAGCCGATGATAGCATATCGCAGTGTGCCTTGAGCTTTCTTGAGTTTTTCAGGATTACCAAGGGAGGTGAGGTAGTGAAATGCGCCTATTACAAGCATCACAAATAGCACTACGAGAATAAGAGCAGAAGAAATATAAACAATATTTTGAAAGACTATTTCAAAACACTTTAAGGTAGGAACTCCATCGACCATACATCCTCCAGTACCTGTTCCTGTAGGATCCCAATCGCTTATTTGTGCATATACCGTTGGTACAAAGAGAAAGTTCATCTTAAGGCGTCATTAAAGATGGAATATTAATATCACACGTCAGCCCTACGCAAAAAGTTCCTTTTAATACTGTCTGCTCAAGTGTTGCAAGAATAACCAGTACAACAACAATAAGGATCAATCCTACGACTGCTGCTTGAATTTTATCTTGCGCTTTTTTTACATTCTCCTTATCGCCAGATGAGGTGACCCACGAAAACGCTCCGAGCAATAAATATAAAAGGGCTGCTAAGCCAGCAAAAAAGAAGAGGAATTTAATAAGAAATCCAATAACACCTGCCATTGTAGGAAGGTTGGGAATATTAACTCTGCCTTGCGCTGCTACTCCATTTACCAAAACTAAAAAACCAATCGTAGTTAGTGAGTTCAATATTTTTTTCATACCCTCATTCTAAGGTAAGATGGCTACAAAAGTCAAGAGCTATAGCACATACATCAACAAAATGATTGTCAATACCCATGATATAATTGTCGCCACCAAAGGAAGGTCTTTTGTAATTATCTTCTCAGGACGCTCTCCCTCTACCTTTTCATAAAGCAATTGTGCATAGCGAGCAATCCCATATACCACAAGAGGAATAGTCACCATCATCCATTTTCGCGCTTCAAAACCAGGTAAATAACGACTCATGATGGGGGTAAATATTGTACTTACCTGAGGAATTTTTTCTACATATGTATATGTCGCATAGGCAATGATAGTGCTTGATGCAAAGGTTGTAGTGAGAAATTCCAAAAAGTGTTCTTGATATCTATACAGGGATTCGCGCGTTTCTCTTCCATGAGTAATGAGTTCGGCGTGGCGCTTTACCGTTGCCATAAAAAGAGAGATAAAAAAAATAGTGAGCAATAGCCATACCGGAATATGATACCCCGTCACCACCTCTCCTCCTATTGCTCTGAGGATAAATGAAAGGGAAATGGTAAATATGTCTACTGTGGGAAATTTTTTTAAGTAAAGCGAGTAGAGAAAGTGAAGAAGAATAAAAATAAGAGCAAGAAAAAAGAAATTAACTGAAAAAAGGAGGGAAACGAGTAAAGACACTATTGTAAGAATAAACACAGTAAAAGTTGCCTGCTGCATACTTATTTCTCCTGCTGCAATCGGTCTATATCTTTTTACTGGGTGTTTTTTGTCATAGGGATAATCGATGATATCATTAAGAAGATATGAAGTAGAAGAAAGAAGACAAAAAATAAAAAATGCAATAATGGCCTGGCCAACTATCCATAAATCAAAAAGTTTTCCTGAAAATATTACTGCGGTAAACACAAGAAGATTTTTAATCCACTGATTCACCCTCATTGCTCGAGCAAACACTTTGATTGTTTTTATCATCGATTGCATGTGTATAGCAGAATTATATATCTTTTTTTGACAGAATTTTCTTCGTTTCGATTTTATAGAGCTCTACTTGTGGTTGATCAAATGCATTGATTTGCATTAAATGTGCTAAGTACATTATTTCCATCATTTTATATTGCATATAGCTTCCTAGTTCGTATTCATTAATCCCATCAAGGACAATCTCAAAGTAGGGCTCGTTTTGTAGCTTATATGCTGATACTGTTCCTTTTTGAATTGCAGACATTACCTCCGATGTATTTTTTCCTTCGGTTGTACTGAGTGATGGGAAAAGTGAGTCTTTTGGAATAGGATAATCCTCTGTCTTTGTTGAGTATATGATTTCCGTAGTTTTGTCGGGCGGCCCGCCAAAGTAAAGCTGCACCATTGAATGGTGATCCACAGAGCCCATAGATACAAGAGGAGTGATGCCTTTTTTTTCTTTTCCGACACTTTCTCCTGTGAGTTGGCGATACCACTTTCCTAATGATTCAAGCTCGGGATGAAAATAGAAACTGGTGTGAGTAGTTCTTCCTTTTTGTAAGTATACATATTGAAAAATTGCTGATATTCGGGAAATGTTTTCATTTGAGTGGAGGGTGCAATTGTTTCTCATCGTTTCTGCTCCCTTCATAAGAGACTGAATGTCAACCCCTGCCACAGCAAGGGGGAAAAGTCCTACAGCAGAAAAAATAGAGTAGCGGCCTCCCACTTTTTTTGGGATATCGAGAATGTCTATTCCAAGCCTCTTCCCTTCAATCCACAGTTTCGAATTTGTATCGGTGATGATGACACATCTTTTTTTCCACTGCGAGAATGATTTTTTTATGTCGCTGAGAAGAATTTCCGCGTTTACGAGTGATTCTGTAGTACCCCCTGATTTACTAATGATGGAAATGAGGAATTCATCTTCCTTTATTACATTTTTCATCAAGAATGCAAAAAGAGCTTTATATGTTTTTGCATCTATCGTGTCCAAAAAAATCATTTTGGGATATCTTTCTGGCATAAACTGATCAGTAGATCCGTAAAGGGCATCATATATTGCTTTTGATCCTAGATTTGAGCCACCGATTCCAACGACGATTATATATCGCAAATTTGATGTTTTCTTTTTATCTACCATCGCCATCACATCAGATACTATTTTCTTGTCGGAGGGAAGACATAACGATGCTTCTGCTGATGTATAATCCTGTAAATCAATCACTTTTTTGCACTGAGTAATATATGGATCAAGGAGTGTTTGTTGCTCAGACCAATTTTGATTTTTTACATATAATAGTTTCATTCTTATTTTATAGATGTTTGTAACAGTTCGCATTTTTTTTCTACTTCTATTGAATATTCTATGCCTTTGGGTATGAAGCAAGAATGTCCTTGAGAGATATGTACTTGTCCGTTATTGGACCTCACAAAAGCTTCTCCTTCATTCACAAAAAGATGGTGAAATGATTGCATCGTATTTAGCTCTTCTTTTTTTTCTATTGTCCTTTTTTTTAGTACGTAAAAAGGGGTATTAAATAACACAGGATCGTTTTGCTGCATTTTAAGTGAATTTTTTTCTTTATTTGTATCTATATACTTGAAATATTCTTCTATTTGCAACTCTCTCGTTGCCCCATCTTTTAAAAACTTTCCTTGATCAAAAGAACGCATAGTAGAAACAGAGTCCATTTCATCTTGCTGTACTTCAAATACGATATTTCCTCTCGTATTATCTTTGTCATCCTCCCATGAATGATGAATGCCTCCCCCACTTAAATCTACAACATCGCCTTTTTTTGTTTTATATTCATTAACAAATTGCCAAGGGTTTTTACCTTGTATAAAAATATGGACACTCTCCTCTGCTTGTTCTTTCGATATTATTTTTTTTTCTACTTCTTTACTCAGTCTTTTCATTTCAGCATCAATTAATAGACATATTTCCTTGTATTTGTCTGTATTTATTCCTTTTTTTATTCCAAACGTCATCTTTCCATCTTCAAAAAAATACCATGATTCGGCTTTTGGATGCCAAAAGGAATTATGTATTCCCTGTGGAATATGAATCTGGAAGGAGTTGCCTTTTGCTTGAGTAAATTTAATAAGGGGGAATGGTTTATCCTCTAAGAATGCAGAGATAGGGAAAGCTTCCTCAACCCGTGTTGAAAACAACACATCTTTAGATGAGGTGATACTTGCCGCTAACACAGATTTACTGTACAATTCATAGCTCTGACCAATTTTTTTGCCTTTTAGCATTGGTTTTTCAAGCCATCCTTTTTTCTCACAAATATACTCCCCTCCCCACGTAGGTTGCTCTATTAAAAGCGGAATAATAAGGTAGGGTTTCTTTTCGGGAGTCGCCATATGAAGATTATTATACAGAAGAAAAGCGTTTGTGTCGGGACGGCGAGACTTGAACTCGCGACCTTGCGCTCCCAAAGCGCACGTTCTAGCCATCTGAACTACGTCCCGTAATCTCTCATTATACCAATGATTTAGGCTAATAGGAGATAGACTGTTCGCCTAAATTGTTAGTGAAGTCTATAAAGAATACATAACTTATCCTCGTATATTTTTTTATAGCCCATGAATATATTTTTTTTATCTCCTTTTTTGATAAGTGCATATTCAATATCATATTTCTTTCTATACGGTTCAAATGTAGGATGATTCCAACTTATATTAAAATACTCCTGAGCGGCATCATTGCTTTGTGTTGGGTCATTTTGTTTCCATTTCCAGCTTGGCATTCTTCCATCGATAAATGTCTTCAATTGAGGGGTTTTCCATATAATATATCCTCCCCATGAATAATCAGCGAAGATCTTCCCTTCTAATGTATTTTTTATCATAAATTTCACAGCATCTACTGGGTATGTGCTGCTTAATGGTCGAATAAGACTTATGTCGTATCCCATATGGAAAAATCCCACAAAAAAACAAAGAATAGATAGTATTAATTTTAGTTTTATAAAGCTTTTCTTCATGCATTGATGAACGTCTGCTTCAAGATATTCCCATGTTTGAATAAATACCGGAAGAGAAACGATAAGAAATAGGGGAATATTTCGTATTGCTGAAAGCGAAAGAAAGAAAAATGATAGAGATATGATTTGATTAAAAAGTGATATTTTCTTCCAATATCTCACGAATAGAGAGAAAAATAATGCACAGTATATTATAAAGGGGATATTTAAAGTGAATAGGCCTGGTTGCCATTCTTGAATTCTCCACCTGAGCTCTATGTCTGACAGCGACATCCACACCTCCCCCCACATACGCCATCCATACGGATTTAAGAACGTACTACTGCACAGTAAAAGAAACTTCCCCAAGTCTCTTCCTATGTCTTTTTTTTGAATAAGCTGAGAAAAGAGATAAAGAAAATATGTCGCTATTCCTAAAAAGAAACTTCCATGGGTATTCACCCATAACAATTGTAAAAATAGAAGCGTAAACAATTTGACACGCTTCCCTTTTCTCAGCTCACTAACCCAGAGTATTAATAGCAACCACCCCCATACTTGAGGCCGTATGCCCGAATAGGAAAAGAGAGCAGAGCCCGCGAGGAAAAAAACAGCAGGAATAAGCCAACCTTCATCTTTTCCTTCCGTTTTTGAGGAAGTAGAACGACATAAAGAAAACACAGCAATAAGACTAAATATGATTATTAATATGATAGTACTACTTGTTACTTTATAGACCGCTGCAATCCCTATATGAGTGAGCCATTCATGATCAACAAATGGATATTTTGCCATGGAAAAAGAAAAGGGATCTGTGGAATAAATGCCATTTTTTATCATGAGCTGGCCTATCTTTATTCTCCATCCAAAATCTGGATCAAGCATGACCCACCCAAAGTAGATGTAGAAACACAGGAGGATGAAGAGAACTAAATATATTTTTTTCATGCGGTCATCTTTTCTCAAAGTAGAGAGTTACTATAGAACTGACCGTTTCCGATCCCGCTTCAATGATAGGTATTCCTCCACCTCCCCCACCGCCCGATATGGGAAGAGCTTTTGAATCAAGAGGGCTTACTCCCCCTCCATTTATTGACTCTACAACGTTTGTTACTTTTCCCAGCTTAATTCCTAACGATTTTGCCATCTTTGCCGCTTGATCCTGCGCGTTTTTTATTGCTTTTTCACGTGCGCTTTCCCTATATTTTTCTGGCTCATCTATTACAAAGCGAGTGTTGTTTATTTGGTTAGCTCCAGCCTTTGTCGCCTCCTCAATAATGGTTGAGACTAACTCTGTTTTTTTTGTTTTTACTGTTATGGTTGCATTTCCATCATACCCTGTAATTCTGTTTGTGTTGTTCTCGTATGTGTATGTGGGATATACAGAATAATTAGTAGTTTTGATATCTTTGGCTGAAATGCTCAGTTTTTTGAGAGATTCAATCAATTGATTGTTAATCAAGTCGATTGTTCCCCGTGCTTCGTCAACTGTTTTAACATTGCTTACTGCTACCCCCACATCGATATACGCAGTATCAGGAATTGCCTCAACCTTTCCCTCTCCTACTACGGCAAGCTCTTGAGAAGTATTTGTTACAACAACCCTCAAAGGATACGAAATATCAAAAACTTTAATAAAAAGAAGAAAGAGAAGGATAAAAAGTAAACCTATTCCAATAGATTTTGTATTCATTAAGGTAATGATTGAAATATATAACTACTAACATCTTTTCCTAATTGAACTGCATAGTTTGTGCCCCTATCGTATGGATAGGTCATGTCCATATTTGCAACATAGACATCCCTTGCGGGTGTTGAGAAAGATCTGGGTATGGTGAGAAACTCATCATCAAATATTGGTTGAGCGAATGGCGCTTTAAATAATCCAACCACCTCAGGGACTTCTGTAAGTGATGGAGTGATGTTTCTCAGGTGGGGTAGAACAAGCGCTAGTATTTCTTTTTCATTCATAGAAAGGAGGAGATTCCCCTCTTCGACGTACCATGCTATATAACATATCTCATCTCCTCCGTAATGTATGGAGTCAACAAAATTGGTATGCTGAACAATACACATAATGGGAATATCTTTGACGCTTACATTTAACCAGTATGCGTTCTTAAGAATTGATTTTTTTGTTTTAAGAATCAGATTGATAGCATAGAGATATTTTCGCTTAGCTTGTTCTTTCACATAGGTTTCTCCTAGAATGTTTTTCATAACTCTTATTGAGGTTGGGTTTGGAAGTGTAGAAATAATACAGTCTGCATATTGGGTAGTAGACTTACCTTTATTATCCACTATTTCAATTGCGTAGCCAATATCATTTTTTTGTACAGATTGTATAGTTGTGCTTGTGAGAATAACAACCCCTTTTTCCTTACAAGCATGAGTAAGCTTGTCTACCAAGGATTGAAACCCCCCTCTTGGATATCCTAGTTGTTGAGTTCTTTTGTGGACGCGAGCCCAAATAAAAGAGGCAAGTATCTTATTGGCGTATTTTCCATATTTATTCTGAAAAAGCCTTTCCCATAAAACATTCCACACTTCCCTCCCCATTGTTTTTTGTAAAAACTCAGATGAGGTCATCTTCTCAAAAAAAGAAAGATGGGGCACTATCTTCAAAAAAACCAATATGAATCCTGCCCGAATCTTTGAAATATAAGACAAAACAGGAAGGAGAAGAAAATCCTTCGGTGAATCTACGGGAAATATGCGGTAATTATTCTTCTCTCCAAATAATGAGGCTGTTATGGGTGTAGAGAAAGAGAAAGATGGAAAACCTATTTCTTTTGAAAGATCAAGTATGGAGCTGTCGTTATTGAAGATGTGATGATATGTCTGCTCTAGCTCCCACGCCCAACCAGCCTTCTTAAACCCCTTTGCTAGCCCTCCCATCTTCCCTTCTTTTTCGATTACAATTACTTCATGATTTGTCTGCGAGAGATAGTATGCTGCGGTAAGCCCTGTTAACCCTCCACCAAAGATGACTATTTTCATATTTACCGCATAATTACCTATTATTAACCGATTACTCTTGTAGGCCTGTTATTATCGTCTCTACTACAAGAGCGAGAGGTATTGCAAAAAGCATTCCCATTATTCCCGCATATCGCCCTCCTACTACAAGAACAATAAGAGTGAATATAGGGTGAAGACCGACTACTTTTTTCATTACCATTGGCACAACTATATGGTTTTCAAATTGCTGAATGCCAATTGCCATAAGTATGGTAAAAAGCCCCAAGAGAGGGTATTGAGAGAAACCCACTAAAAAGGTGGGGATTGCTGCAACGGTCGGTCCAATATTGGGAATTGCCTCTAACAACCCGGCAATGATTCCAAGAGGGAGAGCATACTTAACCCCAAGAAGAAGAAGTCCGATATATGTAATTATTCCAATTATGGACATCAAAAAAAGCTGTCCAAGAAGCCAAAGTCCAAGCCTTTTTTCTATTTTTTTCTCTATGTTTTCTATCTTTTCCAGCTGTTGTTTATTTACATACTTCGAAAATAGAGCATTTATTATGTTTGGGTCAACTGTAAGATAAATACTAAAAAAAACCGTGGATACAAAAAAAGCAGCATTGGAAAAAACAGAGCTTATCACTCCTATAAAATTATTTGTTACTGTGGGAATATACTGAGTAAAAGATACGGATCCGATGTTTATGGGCAGGGTAGTTTTTACGCTTTCTACTATGCGAGGAAAATGAGTAATAAAGAGAGCTGACTCACTTATGAATGGGGGAATAATCCAAGAAAATATAAGGGCAATTCCAATGAAAAATGAAAGGAAGACGATCAATACCGCCAACCCTCGGGAGACCCCTTTTTTAGTAAGTAGCTCAACGGGTTGTTTTGCCGCGCTCATCACAATATATGCAATAAAAAGAGAGAATAACACATCTTTCATATCCCATGCAAATTTCAAAAGCAATAGAGTGGCAATTCCAACAAAAATAGTCTTCACAGATATCTCTATTTTTGAAGGAATCATTTTTTCTTTTTCCATACATTTATGATATCATGTCCCCCTACCCCTTCGCAAGCGAGAAGGCCAAAACAGTCTGAACACCATGCTCCTTTAAGATTCTAGAGCATTCCAACATAGTAGAACCGGAAGTGATAACGTCATCTATTAATAGTATTGTTTTCTGTATCTCTTTTCCCACATGAATAAAGGCTCCTCGTATATGCTTTTTCCTTTTTATTTTATTTCCTATATTGGCAAGGTGGTCTGTGTTAATTGCTCTTTTGAGAATAACCTCGTTAGGAAGATACTCTGAGCCAAAATATCTCTCTCTAATAATGTCTGATTGATTAAATCCTCTTTCTTTTATTCTTTGGGGATGGAGGGGAATGCTTATGATGCTTGGATTAAATAACAGTATCCATTTATTTATCTCTTTAGATATATTTTCTTGTGGGTAAGAAAGGAGCTCTTTAAGAACGAGATAAGCTCCTTGATACTTTGAACTGTGAAGAAGCTTTTTGAAAAGACCATCATACTTATAGAGCGCCATATGTCCATCTATTCCATACTTTTGCTTGCATCTGGGATGGGTTAGGCCCATAAGGGATGGTTTATTGCAGTAAAAACAGCTGGGCTTTTTTATCTTTATTATTTTTGACTCACAATTTGAGCAAATATATGTCCCCACAAAACCACAACCAAAACAAAAACGGGGAAAGAGTAGTTCTATACAGGTGTTTCTCATAAAACTTACTACACATTGTACTGGTTTATATAGACTTTGTACCTCTTGCTATTTGTTGTGAAGATGTTTATGATTTGTGGATAAGTTATCCACATTTTATACACGGGTCTATGTTGCAGTCTACCTGGAATGATTTTTTAGAGTTCTATAGAAACCACTCAACTCCGAAGTCTGTCCTTGTCTCTCTCCTTAATCAAACAACGCTTCATGAGGTTACCGATTCTAAAGTGGTGATAGTAGCTGCAAGTCCAGGAATGAGTTCATACTTTCTAGGAAAAAAGACGGAGATTGAGCTTATGCTCTCCGCGTACTTTAAAAAAAGCATGCATGCTGAGTTTATTTTCAAACAAAGCACCAAAATTAAAGAGGAGCCTCTCCTGAGATATGAGCCTCCAATTGAGGATCTTTTTAGTCGGGCTGGTTTAAATAGTAAGTACACTTTTGAGAACTTTGCAGTCTCCACTTCAAATAATGTGGCCTTTGCCGCGGCACAAGCCGTTTCAAAAGACCCTGGACGATCTTACAACCCGCTATTTTTTTATGGTGGAGTAGGAGTAGGGAAAACCCACTTAGCCCATGCTGCTGCGAGAACAGTGCTTGAGAGGAATCAGGAAAGCCGCATTCTGTTCTGCCCAGGGGATCGCTTTACCAACGAGCTTATTGAGTCTATCCAAAATAAAACCACCCAACAGTTTAGAAAAAAATATCGAACGCTTCATATATTAATAGTGGACGATATCCAGTTTATTGCGGGAAAGCAGACCATTCAGGAAGAATTTTTTCACACGTTTAATACTATCGTTGGAGCAGGGGGACAGGTAATACTTACTTCAGATAAACCCCCACATGAGATTAAAAATCTTGAGGATAGGCTTCGCTCTCGCTTTTCAGGGGGGCTTATTGTCGATCTTCAACCTGCTGATTTTGAACTCCGAACAGCAATACTCCTCATAAAAGCAAAGGAAAAAAACATCGCTATCCAGATAGAAGCGGCTAAGGTGATAGCGGAGCAAATTACCGACTCTCGAGCGCTAGAGGGCACACTCCTTTCTCTCTATGCAAGAACGATAGGAAAAAAGGAGGGGATTGATCTTGAAGAGATAGACTCATACTTCCAAGGAACTACTGAAAAAAAGATGAGAAGAGTATCTCCGCAAGACGTCATTCACGCTGTGTGCGCGTATCATGGAATAAAGCAGACCACGATTAAAAGCCCAATGCGCTCTGACGCGATAGCATTTCCCCGTCAAATTATTATGTATATTCTTCGAAAAGAGCTCCACATGAAGTATGAGGAAATTGCCTTAACCCTCAGAAGAAAGGATCATACCACCATACTATATGCCTACGAAAAGATAAATGGCTTATGCATGAAAGATCCATCCTTAAGAGAACAGATTGATAGAATAGTCCAATCACTCTCATGATTCACCACAATCCCACAGTCAATACACAAGAGGGCGCCCCGGTTTGTCTTGTGTTGAAAAGAAGAAACACATTTTATACACTTATGCACACGTACTACTACTACTATTTATATATAACTAAATATGCAGATAACAACAAATAAGGAAAAACTGTTGAAAGCGCTTACTCAAGCGAGCCGCTTCACCTCTTCTCGTGTAGGTTCGACAGCAGGACTTCAAGGAGTTCTTTTTGTAAACAAGGAAAAAAAGCTTCATGTTTATTCCACAAACCTAAACACATTCTTTCACACAGCTCTTGACTCTCAGGAGGATGAGGAAAAGAAATTCCTCCTAGATCCGCATAAAACAACAGAATTTATTTCTCTTCTTAACGAAGGAGACGTTGTGCTTCTTGTTGAAAAAGACAAGATCCTTATCTCTCAAAAGAAGACAAAAGGAACGTTCCCCTTTTTATCTCACTCCGATTTTCCAACCCCACCAGAAGTACAGGGAGATGGCCAAATAATAAATGTTAAGAAATTTGAGGAGATACTTTCGCTCGTTCTCTTTTCGGCATCCAGAGATTTATCCCGACCTGTTTTAAGTGGGATTAATTTTGTGGAAAAAGAAGGAGATATGGATGTAGTGGCGACTGATGGGTTTAGACTTTCCCTCTTTCATATGAAGAATGACTTAAAAATAAAGTCAATGCTTATTCCCGCCGATTTCCTTTTGGAGTTGATGAGAAACATCAAAGATAAGAAAGAGATAATAATGAACTATCTAAACGCTGAGAAGATGGTGTATTTTAAAACGGAGAATGACGAATACTATACGCGCCTCATTGAAGGAGATTTTCCTCCCTACGAACGGGTTATTCCTATCGAAAAGAAAACAACCGCCACTATAGAAAAAGCAGATTTAATTAGAAACGTGAAGCTTATTTCGGTGTTTGCTCGAGATTTTTCCAGCATAATTATTTGTCAATTCAAGAAGGGGGAGCTTATTTTGTCTCCAAAGATTGAAGGAGGGGTGGAGAACACCACAACACAAGAGATTGAATTTGAAGGAGAGGAAATGAAGGTTGCCTTTAATTTTAAATTCTTGCTCGAATTTCTTAACACGGTAAATGAAGATAAGATAATAATAGAGCTCTTACGGCCAGATGCTCCCGTTGTTCTTAAGACGCAAAAAGAAAAAGAATATTTGCACATCATAATGCCTGTACGGATTCAAGAGTGATGTGAGTCCAAACATTCTTTTACTAGAGCATCTGCTTCTTGATTGAGCTCTCTTAATACATGTCTATAGGAGATAGGAGTTCCAATTTGTTGTTCAAGAGATCTGATCTCAAAGACAAATGAACGAATAGCCCCATTCTTAACTTTGTATAATCCATTTAATTGGCTGACCATAAGTAAAGAGTCTGATATGAATGATAGAGAGGTAAAATGAAGATGTTTTTTCATCTGTAAAAGAGCCGTAAGAGCATTCTTTACCCCCATATATTCAGCATAGTTATTTGTTTGGTTGCCCAAAAAGAAAAACTTTTTTTCAACAATAGACCTATCTTCTTTTGAAATAACATATGAACATGCAGAGGGTCCTGGGTTGTTGAGTGAGCCACCATCTGTGTGAATAGTAAGTTTCATGAACTCTATTATAGCTCACCAAGCTGTTCTTTTTTTTGCGTCTCTTCTCTTACGAGAGTAAGAAAGCGCTCTGTGGAAGAAAGTCTTCTATGTCCGACAATTTTTGCGATGTATTCAAGCGACGCCCCACTAATTATTTGTTGAGCGATGAACGTGTTTCTCAAATCATTAACCGTTGCTTTTTGTATTTCTACCTCTCTAAAACAACGATTAATAATCTGACGAATATTTCGGATAAGGATAGACTTTCCACTTCTTGTAATAAACAAAGGATCTTCTAGGCTTCCCTCCGCCCTTGTTTTGATGTACTCAGCAATAGCCTTTTTTACCGACTTGTTGAGGGGGATTTCTCTGATAGGGGTCTTTCCATAGTTTTTAATATGGAGGCTCGCTTCAGAAACATCTCCCAACTTAAGTCCTGCCAACTCCCCGATTTTAATACCTGTTTGGAGAAGAACCTCTATTAATGCGTATGTTCGAGCATCATCTTTAGCAAAGTCTCGCAATGCGTGGTATTCAAGCTTGCTTAGGATGCGAGGGGCCGTTTGGCTATATTTAGGATGAGACACATCTAGAGCGGGGTTCTGGTCTATTTTTTGGCTATTCTTAAGGAAGCGGAAGAAGGTTCTAATAGAGTTTAATTTTCGTGAAGCAGACTTTTTTGTGTAGCCATCTTTGATGAGTTTTGCAATAAACCCATCAATATCTTCCTTTTTAATCTCTCGTACATCGCTTTTTTCTACGCTTGAGAGGAACCCCACAAACTGTTCTAGGTCTTTTTTATACGCAATAAGGGTAAAAGAAGACTTTCCTTGAGAGGAAAGGTGTTGAACGAACTCTGTAATGAGGGTTCGAATAGCGGTAAATTCCATGGTCCTATAATATAACACACACAGAGAGGAAATACAAGCGCATGCGTAACCCACGAAGAAACTATAGGGTTTTTATCAGTATTTTTCAAAGAAAAGCTTCTCTTTTGGCACCCCTTTGGAGAGTAAAAGAGAGCGTAGGGAATCAATAACCGTGCGTGAGCCACATAAATAGTATTCATCTTTAAGGTCAACGATGGGCATTTTTTCTGCCCATACTCGATCTAGGTGGCCCGGGCGGTAATAATGCAGTAAATCTGCGGGAATTGAGCTAAACGAGGACTGCTGAGACAGACAATAGGAGAAGGAAAAGAGGGGATTTTGCTGTTCGAGAGCTCTCAATTCTTCAAATAGGTATATTTCAGAGAGGTCTTTCAATCCCCAAAAAAGAGAGCTATTTATTGATCCAGACTTATGAGAGAGCAAAAAACTGCGTATCGGGGCAAATCCAGTTCCCGTAGCCATATATATCTTTCTATTATCAGTCTTTTGCTCTGAAAAAAGGCCAGCTGGGCCAGAAACCTCTATTGTGTCCCCAATAGACAGGCCGCGAATATAATCTGAAGATATCCCCCCAGGAACAAGCTTTATGAGAAGATCGAATGCTTTTTTGTCATTATTTGATCCGGCAAAGGAGTAGAGGCGTTTGAGAGGGGAGGGGGAAGAGGGGACATTGAGGACTACATATTGGCCCGGCACAAACTCAAAACCGTTGCCCTCAGTATAAAAATACAAATGATAGACATTCTCAGTAAGTATTTTTTTTGAGAGAAGAACAGCCCTTTCTTGTTTCATATTCATATGAGGTTTATTATAAATGAGAACGTTGATTTATTTCAGCCTCTACTAATTCTTTTGGTTTTCCATACTTTAATCGAGAAAGCTGAATAATTGCTTGCGCTAATTTTTCATTTGCGCCCTTCTTATATTCTGTAAAATCCTTAGTCATATCAACAGAAAAGGGAGGGACCGGCTCATTATCCACTATAGTCTTCATATATGCATGAAATCGCTCTACATTAATCAAATCAGACTCCCCAAAAGTTGGTTGAAACTCTCTTTGAATATAAGAAGCGTCAGTTACTCCTACTCGGAAGGAAATCATAGTCCCCACATTACCAAACACTGCATTTTTTACCTCTTCGTCCATCTGACCAATGAACTGATTTGCCACCGTAAGACTCAAATGATATTTTCTTGCCTCAGATAAAATAGTTGCAAAATCTGGAGTGGCAAAGTTTTGAAACTCATCAACATATAGGAAAAAATCTCGTCGATCTGCTTCGGGGATCTCTTGTCTACTCATAGCTGAAATAAGAATACGAGGAATAAGAACCAAACCCAAGAAGCTTGAGTTTTCCTCGCCTAACTTTCCCTTTGAAAGATTCACTAGAAGGATTTTTCCCGTATCCATAATTTCTCGGAAATCAAAAGCAGATTTTGACTGGCCAATGATATTTCGCATTGTTTTATTGGTAATAAAACGACCAAACTTAGATACGATATAATCGAGAACTTCTGATTTATGAAAGTCAGAGGTTTGAGCGATTTGGTCTGTCCAGTAGCGGCGCACAATAGGATCGCTCACTTTAGGAAGAAGCTCCTGCACATATTTTTGATCAGTAAGCACACGAACAATCTCTACAAATGTTGCCCCCGGCTCACACATAATAGTCAACATGGCGTTTCGCACCGCATGTTCAAAACGGGGGCCAATAATACCGGTGCGTTGTGGATCATACAACTTATACATAAGATTGATGATTGCGCCCGTAATAAAATGTTTTTGTTCTTCATTCTTTGCCTCAAGTAAATTGAGTCCCATGGGTCGTTCTGTGTCGGATGGATCAAAATATATCACATCCTCAGCTCTCTCAGGAGGAATCCTCCGTACAATATCATCGATAAGGTCTCCGTGTGGATCCATCACGCATACCCCATGACCCGCTTTAATGTCCTGAACCGCCATATCCTGAAGAAGAATAGATTTTCCTACGCCTGTTTTTCCAATAATATAAGTATGTCGAGCCCTATCTTTAAACGATATACAAACAGATCTTTTTACTCCGCGATAATATCCAAATCCCATAAATGTTCCCCCTGAGACAGGAACTTCAGAAGAGACAGGGGCTGTCTTGGCTTTGAGCCACTGAATATGAGGAGTCTCAATCGTTTTATTTGGAAAATGAAACAGAGACGCTATCTCATCAGCCGAGAGAATGGAAATTGACTTGTACCAGGGAAGCTCAATAACAGGAAAAAATTTATAGATAAAATCAATCATAAAAAATCCTTGGAACATAATTTTGCACCCCTTTAATGAATTTTGGTCTGAGTTAAACTGAGCAAGAGCGCTTTTGATATTGCGAGCATGAACGCCCGCCGCATCTTTTGTTTTCGAGCAAACAACATAACGCACCGTGGTTTCAAAACCCGAGCGCGAGCATTTATCCTCGATTTTTTCAAGCACCTTAGGATCACTGCCAAAAGTTGCTTTTTCAGGATTTGCCTCATTTTTCTTAATAGACGATACGTATGATTTTCCCATTTTTTTCCATTTTCCTTCGGCTGGCCGAATAAGAATTTGAATGATTGCACCCTCTCCCTCGCTTATTTTTGAAAGAGCTGAAGTAATGGCCGAAAGGGGATCATTGGGGATATCCTTGTACGTTTTAAGCGGCATATAGGGGAAATCCTTCTGAACAAGAGATCCGCTCACCACTTTTCCTTCCTCCGAAAATATATTTGGTTCATCAACCTTTCGAATATCGGCATTGGGATAAAAGCCATATACTGTTTTTTCTACAAGGTCGATTATTTTTGAAGGAGCAGAGATGTAGAATCGTATTTCTGACTCCGTTCCTACAATCTCAAAACAAACAACATCGTCTATTTCAAGAAATGAGAAGAATCCACTCTTCTTGAGGGTGCTAAATGACGCAAACAGCTGTTCTGCTGCATCAATCTTAACTTCATTATCTTTTGAAACGCGCACTTCAAGCGTCACCATTTCCAAAGACATTTGTTCTCTTTTTTTGAGACGGGAGTATAATATCGCCACGTAAAAAAAGAGGAGGGTTGAAACTCCTGCAAGTGAAGCCGCAAGAGCGGCGATACCCAACGTAACTAATCGGTCAGAAAGGCCTTGAAGAGCTGCGACATCCATAAAAAAATTATATACTATATATTATGTCTGCACATGCTGTCTTTTATAAAAAAGTGAAGTCAAAACCATTCTTCTATTATGTGTTTTGCGCTCTGTGTGTTGGGGTTGTTGCAATAAATATCATATACTCACAAAAATTTAACAGCAACATGAACAACGTGATGGAGGGAGATGAGAAGTCTATCATCACCTATTTACGGCATATTTGGGGAGAGCCTCTTTTCAATCTTGAAATTGAGACATATAAAAAAGAAGGGAAAAATAGCATTTTATCAAAATGGGCAGAAGTACAGCAAGAGAATATAAAGAAAATTCAAAATCTTGAGAACGCAACACGCACCTATCCTTATTCTCCTGAGTTGTATTACAATTTGTCCCTTCTTTATTCTGAAAAAGGAAATAATATACAAGCTGCTGAAAACATGCGCAAAGCCAGACAAATTGACCCTTCCCTATAACAAGAATAGGCTTTTGCGATATGCTTGAAAAATATGAATGGGATAGTGCTACTATTAAAGTATGAAACAAGTGCATGTGTACATCAAAGGGGACGTCATTGGGGTGGGTTTTCGGGCATGGACAAAGATTCAAGCAAAAATACTTGGCGTGCATGGATGGGTGAGAAATGTGTTTGAGCACCCGGATAAATTTGGCTCAAGCGGAGGAGTAGAGGCTGTTTTTCAAGGAGAAGATATAAAAGTTGAAGATATAGTGGAGAAAGTAAAAGAAGGTCCTCCAGTAAGCCGGGTGGATGATGTGGAGCTTTATTTTCAACACCCAAAAGAAATTTTTGAAGGGTTTGAGATACGGAAATAAATATTAATCTTATTTTTTGCAGCCATCTTTGGTTTCTGGATTGATTACCACCTTCCATTCACATTCACCCTTTTTCCCCAACACTCCTTTTACACATTTTTCATTTCCCTTCTCATTTTTTTTAAATGCAAATACCCCCAGCTTACAATCTGTATCAGACTTCATGCCCTTAATCTCACTTTTGGCAAGTATATTTTGGAAAACGTAATAACCACCCCCAACTACAACGGAGACAATAATAAGAATAACAATGACACTCTTAACTGTGAGTTTCATAGCAATACTACCAATTCATAACGTGTGGACCCGAGGGGATTTGAACCCCTAGTCTCTTCCATGCCATGGAAGCGCGATAGCCGTTACGCTACGAGCCCATTAATTACTAGCCTATTATAGACGAAAAACGGGGGAACGGACCACCTTATTAATTTGTGAAAGCAGAAACGAGTGTCTTGAGGAATTCTTCTCTGGTACTAAAACGGGCAATGCTTGGATCAAGAATAATTGGTTTCTCATTTCCTATGGAAATCTGAATTTTCCACCCTCGCGTTGCTGGAAACCCTTCCCGAGTTTTAACGCCAAGATCTTTCTTATATGCTCGATCTACAACTGTATTTATTTCTTCATCTTGCGTAACTTGTTCTACTTGTGGATCTTTTCCGTTTGGATTCTTTCCAACTAAACTCACAATGGCTGATGCATCAGTAGCCAAAGATAATCTCCAATTCTTTAGCGCTTCTTGAGTTGCGTCATATTCTGCTCCATATGCTATTTTCGCTTGTTCTATAAATATAGATCTTCTTTGCTCTGCTATTTGCTTGCCAGATTCAGTATAAAATTCAGTTTTAAACATATCTTTTCTGACGGCGCTTATTCTATCTCCTATCCATCTATCTCCATATTTCCAATTATTTCTTTGCTCTGGAGATAAGTCGTCCCTCATAAGATACCATCCCTGTGGATTATCAGCCCCTTGCTGATTACGGATAATTGCGTCATGAGCCATTTCTTTAGGCTCTCGAGACATTCCTCCTCCAAATAATTTATCTGATTCTGCAAGAAGTTTTCCCAATTGCCCCATATATTTATATGCATTTTTTTTTCCATAGGTATCATCATGATGACGAATCGCAATCATTACTTCCCGAACTTTATGTTCATCAAGATGGAGGAGGGGAGCAAATAAATATATTATCTGAGCCATCGTTTCGGGGTGAGAAGCGCGCTGATCTCCACCAAGCTCATCTCCAGTTTTGGGATCTTTATAGGGAAGCATTTGCGCTAAATCATGAAGAACCGCAACAGCCTGCAAATCTGCGTCATCAATTTTAATTTTTTCTTTTTCCGCCAACCATCTCATTCCCTCATACACAAAATAACTATGATGAGCGCCATGATCTGAATGTATGAGATAGGCCCGAAGAGCTCTCCTCGCTTCATTTGCTACGTCTGGAAGTAAACGAGATTGATCGTGTGCTAACTTATTGGTAATTTGCAACAACTCCCCCCCCCACTTATCAATAAATGCATTTTCGTTAGGATTAAGAATGGAACCTCTCCTTTTAAAAAGGTTTTCAACTCCAACAGGTGTGTTGTTTGTTCTTCTCTCGATATCACTCATAATTGCTTAATTATATCATCACACTCATCTAATCTCAAACCTATCCAATAAAATATCCTTGAATGAAGAGAGAAAGAAGGACTGTTTGCAATGTGATAAATATAATAATAATTCCCCATTTAAGGGCTGTTGATTTAATGTACGACAGATAAATAAAAAATGAAACAGAGAAAAGCGCGTAGCGAGGAATGGATGAAAAAGTGCCGGTGAGAGTGGGAAGAATAAGATTAACAAAAGAAAATATATTAATTCCCAAAAGAAAATAATTCTTCCTCGCTTCTTTAATTAGTTTAAATAAATCAAAACAAAGAACACCAAAAACGATAGCAAATATCAAAATTTCAACGAGTGCTACCCCCCATTGGAAGTCATGCGCCGCAGTAAAAAGTATTTTTATATATCGATAAAATACTTGAGGCAAAAATATAAGGTGAGTTGATCTATTCGCTCCAAACTTAGGCTGTGCATTAAAGAAAATAAGAGGGTCTCCTGTGGAAATCCAAAGATAAGCCATATATCCAAGGAGTCCGAGAAGGGGAGAGATCAAAATAACTATATAATTTAAAATTTTTAATTTTAAATTTGTAAACGATCCTTTATGTTCTGAAAGAAAATGAAAGAAGAAAGGAATGATAAGGAATATCCCAATAAGACGGGTGAGGGAAGTGAGAGATGCAAAAAGGGAAGCGAGATAATAATTTTTTTTATAAAGAAAATATAAGCTCAGCGAAAAGAGAAGAAAAAATAGTCCCTCTGTATAAACAGCCCCAAAGAAAAAAGCAGTAGGGAAGGAGAGGAGTAGTATATAAAACCAAATAGTTTGTTTTATGTCGAATTTTTTTAGGGCTAGTATTTTTTGAAAAACAAAGAGAGCGGCTAAAAAAGAGCCATTCGAAATAATAAGTCCCGAAACCAACTCATTGCGAGTGATAAATGAAATCAAATATAGGAGAAGGGGATAGAGAGGGAAAAAAGCTTGCTCATACTGCGAGTAGCCTTGTTGCGCAATCACAATGTAGTGCAGTCCATCAAAATTAGCAAATGCCGAGAGCCATGAGGGAAGAAGGAAAGTGGGAAGAATCTCTTTTAATGGGAAAAAGCCAGAGTAGGGGATTGTTTTTTGCGCAATAAAAGAACACAAAGGAAGCAAAATACGGGACACAACAAACAATGTGAATACCATGGATTAATTTTAACAGAACATTATTCCCACTCCATTGTCGCTGGAGGCTTAGTGGTGATGTCAAATACGACACGCGATACATCGGGCACTTCATTCACTATTCGTGAAGACATATTTTGCAATACATCGTAGGGAATACGTGCCCATGTAGTTGTCATTACATCCTTTGATTCAACAATTCGCAAAGCTACAACCTCCATAAAAGATCTTCCATCCCCCTTAACAGCAGTGCTTTGAGTATTTGTCATAATAGAAAAGCTTAAAAAAACTTTACTATATAAGCCAGCTTTTCTGATTTCCTCAACCACAATAGCATCTGCCTGTTGCTGTTGAGCGAGACGCTTTTCGGTGACTTCACCCATAATACGAATTGCATGTCCCGGGCCCGGGAAAACTTGTTTATGAACAACTTCATCTGGAAGCCCAATTGCCGAGCCAATAGAGCGTACCTGGTCTTTATAAAAATAGCGCAGAGGTTCAAGGAGTTGAAGTTTCATTTCTTCTGGCAACCCTCCCACATTGTGATGAGATTTTATTTTAGCTGCATGTTTTGTTCCCTTACTCTCTATAACATCAGAATAAATAGTGCCCTGCGCCAAATGAGTGATTCCTTTTAATTTTTTTAACTCATTTTCAAATACTTGAATATAGAGTCGTCCAATTATTTTTCGTTTTGTTTCAGAATCCGCTATACCTTTCAGTTCCGACAAGAATAATTTTTTTGCATCAACGATGATTGGGGTAATGCCAATAATATCTCCAAATATATGTTGCACTTCCTCTTTTGTTCCAATGCGCATCAAGCCACTTTCTACATAAATAGGGTAGAATTTCTTTCCAATAGCTTTTGCGATAAGAGCCGCAGCTACACTAGAGTCTACTCCGCCAGATACCGCACAGATTGCATTTCCTTTTCCTACTGTGGTGCGAATTGAATCAACAATCTCTTCAATATCGATTTCAGTTTTTCTTGTTTTTAGCTTACATATCCGAGAAACAAAGTTGTGTAACATCTCAGTTCCGAATGTTGTGTGGTCTACCTCTGGGTGAAATTGAATTCCGTACATATCCGTTTTGCGGTTTACCACAGCCCCAAACGTGACACGCTCAGTCTTAGCGATGACGCTAAACCCAGCAGGAGCCGTCACCACGCTGTCTCCATGACTCATCCATACCGTCGAGTATGAATCTATACCCGTGAACAAAGGGGATGTCCCCTCTATTTCAAGGTGCGCAGGGCCATACTCTTTTCTACTCGGCTTTACTACTCCGCCTAGCAGATGAGCCATCAACTGCCAACCATAGCATATTCCTAACATAGGCATGCCACATGAAAAGAAAGACTTAGAAAGCGTTGGAGCCCCTTCTTCATACACAGAGGAGGGGCCTCCTGAGAGAATTATTCCTTTGGGATCAAGACTCTTTACTTTTTTGTTTGCATCTTCAGGGGTTGAGATATGAATTTTTATTCCCATATCGGTGAGGCGTCGTCCGATAAGATGAGCAGTTTGAGACCCGAAATCAACAATAAGAATCATATGTTGTGTGGATTACAATTAATAATTCCTTCCTGGATTAGTAACAAGGATATCATGGGGATGGCTTTCTTTGAGAGAAGCTTGTGAAATACGAATGAACTTTGCTTTCTTGTGGAGGTCTATAATATTTTTTGCCCCTACGTAATACATGCCCGACCGTATGCCTCCGAGCGCTTGTTCTAATAATTCAGAAACAGTACCTTTAATCGGCACCAATCCTTCAACACCCTCCGCAATAAGAGTTCGGTCAGAATACGATTTTCCATGAAACTCTCCTTCGGATTTTAATTTTACACCCTGTTGCATAGCGCCAATAGAGCCCATGCCCCGATACGACTTAAACATGTACTCTTTTCTTTCTATTTTAAGAATATCTTTAAATCGAAGAGGGACATGCTCTTTTTTTAGCATTTCTTTTTTCCCCGGAGACTCGCTTGCTGATGCAAAAAAGCTCCCCATCATAAGTGTTGATGCACCCGCTGCAATCGCTTTCACCATATCGCCTGAATAGGTGATACCTCCATCTGCGATATACGGCACTTTATATTTTTTTGCAATCGGGGAAATCTCAAGAAGTGCTGTCATTTGGGGAACTCCCATTCCAGAAACAATTCTCGTCGTGCAGATTGCACCTGGCCCCATCCCAATCCGCAGGCCATCGGCTCCTGCATTAATAAGAGCAAGGGCTCCTTCTCTCGTTGCAATATTTCCTCCAATTACCTGAAGATCTGAGTACTTATTTTTTATCTGAGAAATTGCATCAATAATGGATTTTGCATGTCCATGAGCTGAGTCTACAATAACTACATCGACTCCTGCCTTTACTAATTGCTCAATTCTTTCTTCATATCCTTCAGAGCCTACTGCAGCCCCAACGAGCAACCCCTCTTTTTTAACAAGTACTATTTCATATGCCTGTTTATCAACCGATAAGTTGCGATGAATGAACCCGATTCCTCCCAGTCGCGCGAGGGCAATTGCAAGAGCGCTTTCCGTGACCGTATCCATCGGAGCTGAAGTAAAGGGGATAGACAGAGCAATCTTTTTTGTGAGGTTTGTTTTAAGCGAAATATCCTGTCGTTTAAAGTCGCTATATCCGGGCCGAAGCAGCACATCATCAAACGTAATTCCATCAACAAAAGAGGTATTCATATAAATGAATAGGTATGAGAATTTGTAATACTATTTTGAATTTCATCGAGAGTAAGAATCTTATGTTTCATGAGGAGCTGAAGTTCGTTATTTACATCTGTTTGCATAAACTCTGGTCCATCTGAATTGACAGTGAGAATCACTCCTGCCTTTTTCAATATATGAATTCGTTCTCTCAATTCTTCCCATCCAGAAACAACGCCGGTAATAATATTTGAAGAAGGGCACAGCTCAAGGGGGATTTTATGAGAAGCGAGATAGCTTACTAAGCTTGGATCATCTGTCGATTTTATACCATGACCGATCCTATCTGGTTTTAGTTTTTTAATCACTTCCCACACCTCTTCATGACTCGTAAATTCGCCAGTGTGAATCGTTGTCTTTAATCCATTTTTTTGAGCAAGAGCAAACGGCTTTATAAGAGAATCAATGGAAAAATGGGGAGGGTTTGGCCCTGATATATCAAACCCTACAATTCCAAAAGCTTTAAAGAGAATTGCTTTTTGTACAATAATCAAGTGTTGTTCCTCTGTAAACTGTCGGTCGGATTCAAAGATAAGACCAGCTCTCACAGGGTATTCAATAGTCGCTCGCTTCAACCCCATAACTGCGCTTAGGATAATCTTATCGAGGTCGTGTTCTCCATTTTTATTGCGAAACATTGGGTTAAATCGAAGTTCAATACGGGAAATCCCTGACTTTCGGTACGCGCCGGCAATCGCCGTATGAATACACTCTTCAATCGCAAGAGGAGAGGACTGAATGGTGTGAGTGATATTAAAAGGAGAATGTTTTGAATCTTTTGCTTGGCTCCCAATTTTTTTTAAGTATTGGGAATGACTATTGCTTCGTGAAAGACTCACCTGCTTAATAAACGCATAATAGTCTTTTTCTGGGAGATGTAGGCCTTGCTTATGCGCAAGCTCCCACAGGAAATGGGGACTCGTTGTAGCTCCTAAATGCACGTGGAGATCTGCCAAATTACGAAAAAACCCGCTCAATGGGCGGGGTGTTGTTGAAAGCGACTCTTGTATGGGTCTTTCCATGTTTAATGATAGCAAAGTATTATTGAAAAGCAAGAACAACAACGTCAAGTTGTCACAGATAGACAAATTACCACTTATCTCTCTAAGATATGTGG
>Ga0194063_10000126_pt1 | contig 51521 bp, 50 predicted proteins | sample SepL3720m_MetaG_FD_155459 | JGI IMG/M metagenome (GOLD analysis project Ga0194063, IMG submission 155459) | Anoxic zone freshwater microbial communities from boreal shield lake in IISD Experimental Lakes Area, Ontario, Canada - Sep2016-L373-20m | ecosystem: Environmental > Aquatic > Freshwater... | reverse complement strand
TATAACAAATTAGATAAAAATTTTAAAGAATAACCAAAATTACATGAAAAACATTTTTATAATATCTGATGCTCATCCAAAAAAATGATCTGGTGTAGAAAAAGTTTCAGATGAAATAGGAAAAAAATTAGCATATAAATATAATGTTTTTCATTTATTTATGGATAGTCAGAATAAAAAAAATACTAATAATAATATATCTTACATAAGTTTGGGTGTACCAAACTTTAAATGAATAAATACAGTGGTATTTTTATTTAAATTGTATTTCTTCTTAAAAAAACAAAATGTTGATTTAATTATTGATAGTACTTGATCAAGTTTTTTATCTTCGATTTTTTGAAAATATAAAATAGTTGGTATATGTCATGGTGTCAGTAAAGCTGTCTTGCACCATACTCGTTTTAAAAATAATATAGAAAAATTAAAATATTATTTATTTTTTGGATTTAATAGTTTTTTAACTAAATATGTTTTTAAAAGAGCATTTTCAGTTGTAACTCTTTCTAAATATTTAAAGAAAGATTTGATAAAATATTACTGAATACAAGAGAAAAAGATAAAAATAATATACAATTGATTTGATTACTTTAATTATAACATAAAAAATAATAATAAATCAGCTTTAAATGTTTTATTTATATCAAATGATCACATTAGAAAGGGGATAGATATATTGGAAAATGTAGCAAAACATTTTATTTGAAAGAATATTGTATTTTATATAGCTGGTAGTTTTTATAATAGCACATATAATAATGTTAAATATTTAGGGAAACTACAAAGAAATAACCTATATGATTTAATGAAAAAATCTGACATTATATTTCTACCTTCTTACTACGAATGACAACCTTTAGTAATCTTAGAAGCTATGAATTTTTGATGTATACCAGTCATATCAAGAAACTGTCATATGGATATGATAGAAGAAACAACACTCCAAAAATTTATTATTGATAATGATTATAAAAAATACATAAAAATATTTGAAGAACTACTAGAATATAAAGAAATAAATGAATTGAAAAATATATCTAAATCTTGTATCAAAACATTTTCATGGGAAAACCAAAGTCAAAAATATTTAGAATATATAAATACTATATTATAAAATACTATTTCCAAAAATGATAATTATTATCATCAATTTTTCTAGCTTGATATCATATATCTTTCATGAAATTTATGGTTTGTTTTTTTTCTTTTTGATCATCCATAATTTCAATTATACAGTCAAGATTTTTAGCTTCATGAAAAAACACACTCATACCTTGTAATACTTGATATTCGAATCACTCTACATCCATTATAATTAATTTTACCTTTTGAGGATCTAAGTCTAAGTTTAAAGTATCAAAAATCCTTACTGGAACTTTTATTCATTTAGATTCATTATTAATATCTTGTATTATTTTGCTACTAGCATCATTATCCCAGTTATAGTCAAACATCATTTCTGTGTTCTGATTACCCAAAGCATAATTAAATATATTAATTTTATTTTCTATATCAGAAAGAATTACATTACATTTTAATATTTTATATGTTTCTGGACTTGGTTCAAAAGAATAAGTAAAATAACCATAATTCTTAGTTAATTCAATTGCATATCTTCATATGTGAGCTCCAATATCTATAAAAATCCTTTCTTCATCTTTATACTTATTATAATTTTCATCTATAACTTTCTTTAATGCTGGTTCATAATCAGGACTTAAAACTGTCCGATGATTTACTGTTTTACCAATATATGTTCAAAATTTTGTTTTAAAAACAAATGTTTTATAAAAAATAGGATGTATTTTATTAATAATACGTTCTAATCTACCCAAGAATAAAGCATTTACAATGTACAACATACCAAGTAGACTATATCTTATTATGAAATCAAAACTTCAGGAAACTTTAACATAATATAATAAAAGATTGGGTCATCTTATTAATAATTCAAATAATTTTTTCATTTAATATATAATATAATAAAATTTATCTATGCTAATAAATATCTATTTCATAGTGTTGTGTCGAAATTATATAAATATCAGTAAAATTCAACTCAATTATACTTGATTATAATTTTGTTATAAATATATTTATTTCCTGTTGGTTATATATAAGTTTTTTTTCTTTATTTTTTTATGCAACTAGTGTATGAAAAAGGCATTAATAACAGGAATAACAGGACAGGATTGAGCATATTTAGCTGAATTTCTCCTATCTAAATGATATGAAGTACATGGAATTAGAAGAAGATCTTCGTCTTTTAATACAGAAAGAATAGATCACTTATTTCAAGATACACATATTTCTAGAAATAATTTTTTTCTTCATTATGGAGACACTACAGACAGTGCAAATATAATAAGAATAATATCTGAAATAAGACCAGATGAAATATATAATTTAGCAGCACAATCACATGTACATATTAGTTTCCAAATACCAGAATACACATGAAATGCTGATTGATTGTGAACACTAAGATTACTTGAAGCAATTAGAATAAATTGATTAGAAAAATCTTGTAAATTTTATCAGGCATCTACATCTGAACTTTTTGGTGGTATGGATTACAATAGACCAGAAAATTGATATAATGAGAATTCTCCTATGCATCCTAGAAGTCCATATGGAGTAGCAAAACTTTATGCTATGTGGATAACTAGAAACTATAAGGAAAGTTATTGAATATATGCATGCAATGGTATACTATTTAACCATGAGTCCCCTATAAGATGAGAAACTTTTGTTACTAGAAAAATTACTATGGCAGTAGCAAAAATTGCATTATGATTGCAAGAAAAATTATACTTATGAAATTTAGATGCAAAAAGAGACTGGTGACACGCAAAAGATTATGTAGAGGCTATGTGGTTGATGCTACAACAAGAAGAACCAGAAGATTACGTAATTGCGACCTGAGAATCAAATACCGTTAGAAATTTTGTAAACTGGAGTTTTGAAGAAATATGACTAGAACTTGAATGGAAAGGAGTATGAATAGATGAGAAAGGATACGATAAAAAAACTTGAAAATGTGTGGTAGAAATAGATCCAAGATATTTTCGTCCAGCCGAAGTAGATTTCTTACTTTGAGATAACACAAAGGCAAAAAATAATTTATGACGAAAACCTAAATATACAGTTAGAGAAATGTGTAAAGAAATGGTAAAATCTGATATAGATAAATTTAAAAAACAAGAAATATTAAGAAAACATGGTTATGAAATTTTAACTCAATACGAATAATATAGATGTTTATACCAGATGATAAGTATAAAATTATAGTAGAAAATACAATAGTAGAAACAGTAGATATTATAGTAATAAACGATCGTTCTCAAATATTGCTTTGATTGAGAAACAATGAACCGATAAAATGAATATATCATATACCATGAGGTAGAAGATATAAAAATGAATTATTAAATGATTCTATAAAAAGGAAAGCTCATGAGGAATTATGAATAGAAATAGATATTAATAAGATTATATTTTTAGGAGTCTATGATGATTTATACTCAAACTCTATTTATGATGGGATAGATTCACATTTCTCCACTATTACTTATATATATAGATTAGATAAAAATGAAGAGATAAATATTAAAAAGGATGAACAACACAGTGATTTAAAATTTTTCAATCTTCATGATCCAATAATAAATGATATCATAAAAATAAGAATAAAAGATATGAAACATAAAAATATTATATAATTATTTTACTATTTAATCTATCATAATGCTTTACAAAGAAATTACTGAATGTAGAATTTGTGGTAATAAAAACTTAAAAGATATTTTAGATCTTTGAATACAAGCACTTACTTGAATTTTTCCCAAACCAGATGAGGAATTAGAATCTTGACCACTTGCTATTGTTAAATGTGACTGAGGAAATTGTTGTTGACTGTTACAATTAAAACATAATTATGACTTAGAAAAATTATATTGAGATGAATATGGCTATAGATCCGGACTCAATAAATGAATGGTAATACATTTGGAAACTATAGTCGATAAAATCAAAACTTTAATAGATTTAAAAAAATGAGACCTTGTCTTGGATATAGCTAGTAATGATTGAATCTTATTAAAAGCATATTGAGATAATTGATTTGAATTATTATGAATAGATCCAACGGCAAAAAAATTTGCAGAATACTACCCTTCTTATGTAGAATTCATTCCTGAATTTTTTTCTGCTGATGCGATAAAAAATAAAACATCGAAAAAAGCAAAAGTTATAACTACAATATCTATGTTCTATGATCTTCCACAGCCAATGGAATTTGTAAAGCAATTAAAAGAAGTTCTAGACGATGATTGAATATGGTTATTAGAACAAAGTTATATGCCCTCAATGGTAGATATAGTTTCTTATGATACCATTTGTCATGAACATTTGGAATATTATGCATTAAAACAAATAAAGTGGATGGTAGATAGAGTATGAATGAAAATTATTGATGTGGTTTTAAATGACGTTAATTGAGGAAGTTTTCAAGTCGTTGTGAGTAATAATATAAATAGATCAGCAAATGAAAATAATATAAATAAACTGTTAGAATATGAAGAAAAATGATGATATAGTTCTTGAGAAATATTTACGAGCTTTAAAGAAAATATAGAAATACACAAAAGAGCTGTTTTAGATTTTTTTCAAACAGCTAAAAAGGAAAATAAAAAAGTTATTTGATATGCTGCCTCTACAAAATGAAATGTAACTTTACAATATTGTGGTATTACAAAAGAAATGCTTCCTTATATATGAGAAGTTAACGATTATAAATTTGGAAGAACAACACCGGGCACAAAAATACCTATAATTTCTGAAAAAGAAGCTCATGAAATGAATCCAGATTATTTTTTTGTATTACCTTGGCATTTTAAAAAATGAATTTTAGAAAGAGAAAAAGCTTTTTTAGAAAAATGATGACACTTCGTATTCCCTTTGCCTAAATTAGAAATAGTATAATGAAAAAGGCTATTATAGTAGGCGCTGGATGACAAGATGGCACTATAATGTCAGATTTTTTGTGCAAACAAAATTACGCTGTATTATGAATATGACGCTCCCAATCTACAGTTATTTGAAAAGATTTTGAAAAATATAATGAAGAAATAATAAATATACTCAACATTAACGAAATAGAAGAATTAGTTGAATCTACAAAATCAGATGAGATATATTATCTTGCAGCATATCATAATTCATCTCAAGATATTATGGAAGATAACAATATACTTTTTGAAAAAAGCTATAATATACACGTAAAGTGATATTTAAACTTTTTAGAATCTATTAAAAAATTTTCACCAACAACAAAAATATTTTATGCTTCATCTTGTTTAATTTTTGGTTGAACAGAAACAGAAATACAGAACGAAGATACTTTGCCTTATCCCAATTGAATATATTGAATAACTAAATTAGATTGAATGTATTTATCAAAATTATATAGGGATAATTACGAGATATTTGCTAGTAATGGTATACTTTACAATCATGAATCAGAATATCGTTTACCCAAATTTGTATCTATGAAAATTATTCAATGAGCAATAGATATTAAAAATTGAAAATCTGATAAACTAATAATATGAAATTTGTCTGCAAAAGTAGATCGATGATATGCTTACGATTATATAGAAGCAATGTATAAAATATTACAGCATAAAGCATGATCTGATTTTATTATATCATCATGAGAAATACACACAGTACAAGAGTTGGTTGAAATTGTATTTACATATTTATGATTAGATTGGACCAAATATGTTTTTGAAGACAACAGAATTATAAAAAGAAATTTATGATTATTACATTGAGATAATACTAAAATCGTTGATATGACTTGATGGAAGCCAAAACATACTTTCATCCAAATGATACATAAGATTATAGACTCAACAATAAAAATGCAGAAGTAAAAGATTAATTTTTATTGGATAGAATTAAGATATAAAGCACTTAATTTGACAAAACATAAAAAAATATATATAATTGTATGTGTTTTTTTATATTGTCGTGTTAACTATGTTAGATATTCAGGATAAAAATCTCAAAAATGATAACAGAATCAAACAAGATAATAATGTTAATATAAATCTAAAAAATACCTTAAATATATCTGAAGAACAATGGGAACAAGAAAAAAGATATAAAATAGATAAATTATTAAATAATGAATTATTAAATATACTGATTAATATAGATTTTCCATCAGATTTAAAAGAAAGATTAGAAAAATTTTGTAGTATAGAACAAAAAGATTTGTCTTATGATTTTTTAAAATCTATAGGTTTTTCTAGAATTATAAAAAATAGATTAAATATAGAAAAGGCGATTAATAATCATGAAAAAATCATCCCTCAAATAGAAATTATAAACGATAATTGGTTAGCAGTCTCCAAAGATCTAATATCGTCATTATTAAAAAAAAGCTTATCAGAAGAAAAGAAAAATATATTTTTACACATGATGATACAAAATAAATTACCCTTTAGTATTGTGGATTTTACAATAGCAGAAATGAGTTCTCATGATGAATTACCAAATTCTATAAAAGACGAATATAATGTTTTAAATATATCAAATCTAAATATAAATCAATATCAAAAAGCAAAATGAATGGGATTTTGAAAATATCGAGAAAATCATCTAATACAAGTTGAGAAACAAGAAAGAGCTATAGATAAAGAAAATTTCAAAGATATTATTATGGTGGTTACTACTATGTACAAAAACACACCTCAGTATAGAAAAGAATTGGCTCTAGATTTTTTTGAGAAGTTAATGAAATTGGGTATCAAATGTGTTGTATGAGATTGATGATCCGATAAGGATTTTTTAGAAAAACTAAATAATAAACATGAGTTTCCCTTTGTAACAATAGAAAATCTTAATTGAAAAAGTGATAAATTAAATAGTTGACCTTTTTGAAATGATAAAAGAGCCGCACTAGCCAAAGCATTAGATTTATTTCCATCAAAAGATTATCCATGAGCTATGTTTGTACAAACAGAACCAGAAAAAAAACGATTTGCAGATCCATTGAATATGATTTCCCTTGTAAATGCAATGCAGGATAAATCTATAGTGATTGCCAACAGAAAAAGTAAAATTTCAATGCCAGCATTACAGGCATCTGAAGAAGAAAGGGCTGGTAAAAAGCTATCTACCATGATTTGATCCTGAAAATATATTGATTTCTTTCAATCTGCTTCTATATGTACAAGAGAATTGGCCCAATATTTTATTGAATACGAACCACTTGAAAAAGAATCTTACGATGGGGTGATGGTACCTTATATTTATGCTTATAAAAGTTGATTATCTGTATGAATAGCAGAAGTTAACGCAACATATAGTTGGAAGGAAAAAATTTATGAGCAACGATGATCAGGAAGAAATATTTTCACAAAAAAAAGAGTATTTAATCAATATTTAGATTTAGTGCCTAAAATAGAACGTCAGGTTAAATATATGGATCATGTTCTTTCATTAAAAAAAAACTAATAATAATTTCAACACTATATTAAAATAATAAAACCATTATTAATAAAATTGTATTAAAACCATTTGAAAGCTGTGGGGTTTTTATTATACAATAAACTACTGTATAAAGTTTTAAATATTAAATATTAAAATGAATAAACCATTACTTTCTATCTGTATACCAACTTATAATAGAGAAAAACAATTAGAAAGATTATTAAAAAGTATAACTTGTCAAAAATGATTTACAGATGAAGTAGAAATAGTTGTTTCTGATTGACCCAGTAAAGACTGAACACAAAATATGGTAAAAGAATATCAAGAAAAATATAAAAATATATCATACTATAGAAACGATATAAATATATGAATGACTCCTGCTCTGCTTGAGGTTGTTGAATATGCTAAATGAGAATATTCTCGAATGTTTGGTAGTGATGATCAGATGAACAATCTAGCTTTAGAAAGTGTTTTATCTGTAATAAAAAAAGAGCAGCCTCAACTTATATTAAGTACACTATTCCATTATAATCAAGATATTGAAATTGAAAATTCTATACAAAAAAACGAGTTTAATACATTTAATGGATTTCAAGAACTTTCTTCTTTTATGTGATCAGATAAATATAATAAAGCAACACTTTGATTGGAACAACATTTTACTTTTATGTCAGTTTTCTGTTTTAATACAAATTTTTTTCGTGAATCACTGGCTATTTGTATAAAGCAAAAGTGAAAAGATTATTTATTGAAAAATTATTTTAATTATATCTATATAGTATATTCTAATTTAGAAACAGGAAAAATAGTTTTATTTAAAGATAATTTTATCTTAGTGAAATCATCAAACAATTCCGATCGAAATGTTAAATGGAAAATATATAAGGATTTAGATGACTTATTAACTATGATTAGGTGGAAATATAAGTTAACTCCTAGCTTTAAAAAATTTATTAGAAGAATAAGATTTTTCTTTGTGACATTAGCCATAGGGGCTTTTGTACGTAAATTATGACTAACTCAAAATAAATATTATATTTTCTTACGTAACATAGTTAGTAAATTAAGAATATAATAGCTATTTTCATAATATATTTCTATAAATATCTAAAGTCTGATTTACATTATTTAATCGTAAAAACCTTCTATTTTCTATAATCTGATATTTGTCTTTATAAAAATCAAGTACTTTTTGAGCTATATCATCTTGGTTTCATGGTTCAATAAAATTTATATTACCACTTACAACTTCCGGAAGAGAAGCTATATTTGATACAACTATTTTTTGATTCAAAGAACATGTTTCCGCCGCGGCAAAACCAAATCATTCTGCAAGTGATGGTACAATAACAAAATCACAGGCTAAAATATAGTTTCAAAGCTGATTATATTTCACTCCGGGTAACCATATTATAGATTCTTCTATTTTAAGTTTTTTTATTAAATCTTTTTCGTAATTTGCCATATTGTTTTTACTCTCAGAAACTATTAATAATGCTTTAAAATTGGGTATATTTTTTAATATTTGAGGTATAGCTTGTATATAATAGCGCAATCATTTGGATATTCATGGTCTACCAAAAAATAATCATGTATAATTTTGATTTAAATTATATTCTTTTTGTATGTTTTTTATATCAGATTCTTCGAAACTATCTTTGCTTCGTAGATTATAGTCTATTCAGTTGTATATTGTTATCAATCTATTATCATCTATTCAAAATTTCATTCTTAAACTATTTTTTGTGTAATTTGACACACAGATATATTTATCAAATTTAAACTTAAAAATCAGATTTTCAAAAAGTTTAAAGAAGAAGCCCTTCCATCAAATAAATTTATATCGAAGTTTTCAAAATATTTCATGAACAGTTATAATAATCTTTTTTCAGGTGATTTTGGAAATAATATTTGCTGGTATGGCTGCATTATAAGTAGTAGTATGGATTATATCAGATTTTTTTGCTAATTTGATTCATTTAGCTAAACAGTGAAACATAAAGTCATATCTATTGTTTCCAACTCTATAAATTTCCAAATTATCGTTTACTTTTTCATATTTTGCCAAATCTTTTGAAAATTTGGAAGTTAATACAGTAACTTGATTTCATTGCTGGATAAGTCAATTAATCACATTATCAAAAAGTATTTCTACTCCTCAAACATGTGGTTTAAATAACTCTAGTATAAATAAGATCTTCATAAATTAATTATTTGATAAAATTTTTTTTACACTATTTGTTGTTGAATATCATTCCACTGTGGGGATAATAATAACATTTCATCAATTTGAAATTATTTCTTTATATCATACAATATCTTCTGCTTTATAATCTCATCATTTTATTAAAACATCTGGTAATATTTGTAATATAGGTAGTATAGGAGTTTCTTCATCAAAGAAAATAACGTAATCAACATATTTTATACTGTCTAGTATTATAGCTCTATGATTTTGATTGTGAATTGGTCTTCATGGTTTAGTCTTCCAATATGGAGATTTATCTGAGTTAACTGCTATTATAAGTATGTCACAATGTTTTTTTGCTTCTCTGAAATTATAAATATGACCAGGATGTATAATATCAAAACATCAGTTTGTGAATCAAATTTTTTTTCATTGTTCTTTTCATAAATTAGATATCTGTTTTAATATTTTACAATCTTTGATAATCATATATTTCTTTAAATATTAAATTCACAATTCTTCTTTTGTTATAGTTGCTGTTCAAACCTTTTCTACAACTATTCAACTAGCTTTATTTGCTAATCTTACAGACTCCTCTAAATTATATCAATTATCTAATGCATAAGCAATAGTGGCTATAAATGTATCTCATGCTCATGTTACATCAAATACCTTACGTTCTTCTGGTGGTTTTATATGGAAAATATTTCAATTTATAGTAATTAAAGATGCTCATTTTGCTCATCTTGTTATTACAAGGTTTGTATTGTATTTTCTTGTAAATTCTTTTCAAGAGTTTTCTATATTTATATCTGTATTATCTATTTTTTGTCATATCATTTCACAAAACTCTTTAAAATTTGGTTTAATAAAATAAACTCATCTGAATAAATTTATATTTTGAGGTTTGGTATCTACCAACAATAAAGGTCAATTTATTTTTGAAAAGTCTTTTAATAGATTAACGAGATCTTTGTTTATAATTCACTTATTGTAGTCTGATATTACTATATATTTAGGTTTATTGGTATATAGTATATTAGAAATTTTTTGTAAATTTTCTTGTGTGAGTGTGTTTTTTTTTTCATAATCTACTCTCAAGAGCTGTTGTTTGTATTGAGAATCTATAAATCTAGTTTTTGTAATTGTTGGCGTATCAGAAATTATCGGTATTAAATTAATTTTATTTTGTTCGCATAAGTACTTAAACTTCTCTCAATTTCTATCTTCTCATATCATACTTACTAGGTCTACAGATCAATATAAACTCGCTATATTATTTGCCACATTTGAAGCTCATCATAATCTATATTCTTCTCATTCAATATTTAGCAATGGCATTGGAGATTCTGGGTTTTTTTTGTCTGTGTTTCAATAAATATATTCATCTAACATTGAATCTCATATTACTATAATTTGTCACATTATTTATTATCAGTATTTAAAATATCTATAATTTCACATATTGTATGGTAAATTGTCATATGACATTCTTGAATTATTGCAGTATTATCTGATGCGACTACTAATGAAAACTCCATTATGTCTTTTAATTTTCATCATCATTTTCATAATAATCATATTGTAATAATTCATTTCTCTTTTGCTATTTCTACAGCATTTATAATGTTATTTGAATTTCAACTAGTAGATATTCATATTAAAATATCTCATTTATTTCATAATTATTCTAATTGTCTAGAGAATATTTCATCAAAACTATAATCGTTTCATATAGCAGTAATAGCGGATGTATAAGTAGTAAGCGCAATAGCTGGCAGAGATTTTCTTTTTAATTTATATCTTCATGTGAATTCTGCCGCAATATGTTGAGCATCTGCTGCACTTCATCAGTTTCAACATATAAATATAGTATTTCAAGATTTGACTGTTTGATCTATAATTTTTATTATTTCTAATAATTTATCTTCATTTTCTTTTATAAAATCTATTTTTGTTTGTGCAGATTCTTCAAATTTTTTTTTAAATCAAAATTATTCATGTTATATTTAGTTATAAATAAACATTATTATTCATAATATTTATATAAATATTTAAATAAAATTCGCAAATCATTTTATTATTTTACTTCTTTTACTTGTTTTTGAAAATGTGCAGTCATAAGGTGATTTAATATTCAATGTATATCTTCTATGGGTCAATATTTATCTGATTCTACCAAAACATGATGATCAAGTAATTCTTTTGCTTTACCTCATTGAAATCATAAAAATCATACTGTATCTATTCACATTTGTTTTGCTTTTTCCAAGGCCATTATTATGTTTTTTGAATTTCCACTTCAAGTAATTATAATCAATAAATCTCATTTATCTCATAAAGTTTCAAGTTGTTCAGAAAATATATAATCAAATCATTCATCATTTGCTCGTGCTGTAATTACTGGCATATTATCGTTCAAAGAAATTGCTTTAAATTTTATTGATTCATTTTTCGCTTGTGGATTTTTTCATAATGTGGTTTTTTGTAAATCAGAAACCATATGACTAGAAGTAGCTGCACTTCATCAATTTCAGGCTATAAATATTTTATTCCCATTTAATAATTTCTCTTCTATCATATCTATAGTTTTTATTATATCTTCTGTTTTTACTGTTTTTAGTGTTTTTGTTAAATCATCTATGTATTGATTTATGAAAATCTCTTTTTCTTGCGATGTTGTTTGGGCATATTCAAATCTTTTTGAAAGACTGTTATCCATTTTTATAAAATTAATATGTAAAAATTATTTTACTTCATTCATTTTCAAATTTAAAATCGATATTTCTCAATTCTGGAAGTGATTGTATGATTTCCTGATGTTTCTCTTTTGGTGCATAAAATAAAAGAAATCAACCACCTCATGCTCAAAGTAGCTTTCATCATGATGCTCATGCTCTTCTTGCCCTATGATATCGATCATCTATTTGAGGATTACTTATTCATCATGCCATTTCTTTCTTTAGTTCTCGATTTTCATGTAATATTTCTCAAAAATTATTTAAATTATTATTTTCTAACTCTTTTTTTAAATCATAAGTTAATCATACCATTCTTTTCATTATTGCTATTTTTTTTTGATCAGATATCATATTTTGAGTTTGATTTGATAGAATATCTGAAGCATTTCTTGTTATTCAAGTATACATCATAAGTAAATTATCTTCTAATCTTTGTTTTGTTTCTTTTAGACATATAATTTTCTTTACTGAAACCGTATCGTCTGGATTAAATTCTATAAAATTTAATCATCAATGAGCAGCAGCATATTGGTCTTGCTTTCATATTGGTTGTCAGCATTTTTCAATTTCTATTAAACAAGCTTCTTGAGCTAATTTTTCTGCAGACACATATTCTCATTTATGAGCATGTAACGCGTGTAACATAGCTACAGTAAATGATGACGAGGAACCAAGTCATGATCATTTTGATGGTATATCTGCTACCGAAACTATTTCTAGTCATCAATCTATATCAAGAAATTTTAAGATCTCTTTGGAATAGTTGTGTTTTAACTGACTAGCATGTTCTACATTTTCTGTTTCAGAATAGCCTAATCTTATTCTATGGTCAAATTTTTTATTTACTATTACCGTTACTCATTTATCTATAGATGTACTTAATACAGCTCCTCAATGTTCTTTATAAAATCCCTGTATATCACTACCTCAACCCGTAAAACTAACTCTTAATGGAGCACGAGATATAAACATTATATAATTTTACATAATAAATTATTTACTTGATGTAAATCTATACTATAAAATTTATAATAAAATGCAATATATTTATTAATTAATTATAATGTCTGCATATTTTATGGTGCTTTTTATTATTATGGATTCATCTTTTTGTCTTTTGTTATATAATTCGTCTATTTCTTTTTCTAGTAATCACTTATAAGCATAAAATTTCCAAAATCTTTGTTTCCTAATATTTTCATCTATATCACAATAAATTTTAAAATTTGATATATCTCTAAGATATTCTATATCTAAAGAAATTACTCAATCTATTATTAATATTTCATTTTTTCAAAAATTTATTGTATCATAATTCTCAATAATAGTCCTGTCTCTTACATTGTATTTGTTTATCTTTATATCTTTTCAATTTAAAAACTGATCTATATCAGATTTTATTTTACTATATTGATATCTATCTCTAACATCCATATTATCATTACGCTTATCTTTTGGTATAAGTCGATTATCAAGATTAATATTCTTAAAATTAATATTTTGCTTAACTAAAAGTTCATTTAATATTTTTGTGAATGTTGTTTTTCAGGAACGAGACAATCCCCCAACTAAAATTATATATCTATCTGTATCTTTTGGTATGTTTTTTATAATTACATCTGCCTTGAAAAATAAATCTTGATATTCATGTATTACAAAATCTGATGCTTCTTGAAAATCAGAAAATATAAAATCTGAATTGATATCATATTTTCAATCATCACCAGCATATCAGCTTCTAACCAATATTGTTTTCAATCAAGCATTAATTCCAGTCTGTATATCCGTTGTAGTATCCCCTATTATAAACGATTTTTCTATATCAATATTATATTTATCAATCGCTTGTTTTATCATTCATATCTTTGGCTTTCTGCATTCACAATCAATTTTTAATTCGGGTATTTCTCATTCAAATCATTTATCGGGATGATGAGGACAGTAATATATATCATCAATATATGATCATTCTTTACCTATTTCCCATTCCAACTTTTTATGGATTTCATCTAATTCTGATTCTTTTAAAAATCATTTAGCAATCATAGGTTGATTAGTTACTACAAGAGAAAGATATTCAGATTTATTTATATTTTTGAGTCATTGAACAGTTCCGGGAAGAATATTTAAATCGTTAATATTTGAAAGATTATCAATTTCTTCATTTATAACTCAGTCTCTATCTATGAAAATAGCTTTTTGCTTATTCTCCATATTTAATCTAGCTACTTTTCAAGAAATTATATCATTTTCTACCTGTTGCAATCTTTCCAAAGTTCACATATCTTTTATATATTCATGAGTTTTATATGCTCTCAATATTTTTCAATCTTCTACAATTTTAGGGAAAATATTTTTTCAAAAATCTGAAGAAACGTTTGGTTCTATATAATTAAAAACCTCGGCGTCTAATATATATAATGCAGCGTTTACAAGATTATGATAATATATTCATTCTGGATGTGGCTTAGAATGAAATTTTTTGATTAATCATTGTTTATCTGATTCTATAAGATCACTATCATAGGGATGATTATTAGGATGGACTAATAATGTTCATAAACTATTTTTATTTTCTTTATCAAAATTTATCATTTTTTGTAAATCTATATCCATTATTGTATCACCATAGAATACAAAAAACTTTCCTGTGATCAATGACTCTAGTTGTTTAACAGCTCATGCAGTACCAAGTGGAACTTCTTCTATAATATGTTTTATATTTACACCAAAATTATATCAATCTCAAAAATAATCAACTATTACTTGACCCAAATGTCCTGAAAGTATAATAATATCAGTTAAACCATATTTTTTAGCTAACTCGATCTGTCGTTGTAAAATTGGTTTACCAGCTACTTTAACCATTGGTTTTGGTATATCTGTTAGTCAGAGTCTTGTTCATTTACCACCAGCAATAATAACTAATTTCATACTATAATTCTTTTCAAAAATAAATTTGATTTACAATATCTTTTGTTCCCTGGATTACAGCCTGCTCACTATCATGTTTTGGTTTCCATCACAACAATTCTAATTTATTATTATCAAGTTCTACTTGTGGTACATCTCATCTTCGTCATTGTTCTCATCAAGTATAGTGTAGGGTTACATTTTTTAATCACATGTGTTTAATAATAGATTCTGCTATTACAGTAACCGAAGTCTTTCATAATGGAGTCAGATTAAAATAATTTATTTCTTCTTTTGCATTTGTATATCAAAATAATATTCAATCTATTAAATCATCTATGTAAATATATGGCTTTGCTTGTTTACCATTTCACAAAATAATTAATTGCATAGGATCTTTTTTTAGTTTATATACAAAATCATAGGCAGCACCATGAGTTGAGTTTCTACCTATAACATTACCAAATCTAAAAATCCATGCTTGGATATTATAATTATGTCCAAAAGAAGATATTAGAGCTTCGCAGGCAAGCTTACTAGCACCATAAAGAGATATAGGTAGTAGTGGTCAATCATCTTCTCAAGTAGGAATTTTTTTTGCTACTCAATAAACAGCACTAGTAGAAGCAAAAATAATTTGCTTAAGTTTATGTATTCTCATACATTCAAGGACATTATAAGTTGCTATTGTTCATATTTTTAGATCTATATCTGTTATTTCTGCTCCTTTTGAGATATCGCTATTAGCAGCTAAATGTATAACTAAATCTATTCATTCAAAATAATGCTTTATTTTTTCTAAATTTAATAAATCTTCTTCTATAAATTTATAATTAGGATCGTCAATAAATTTTTGTACGTGTTCTCTTTTTCATAATATGAAATTATCTATAGAAACAATAGAATGTCATTGTTGAAGAAGTACCTTAGTTATATTGGATGCTACAAATCATGCTCATCAAGTAATTAGTATTTTCATTAGCCTTTATTTTTGTTAAATAAATAAAAAAGAAAACTAAAATAGATAATCTGTACTCACGTAATTATAAAAAACAATGCATAAAGTCATATTCTAAATCAGAGAATATCTATAGTTCATATTTTTATCCGATTTAAAAGCACAAATAAATCCATAAAAAATCAAATCAAAATTAATATTCCTCATACAAATAAGCCTCTTTCAAAAGTAAATATTTTTGCTACTCGTTTACTTATTTTTGTAGTCCTAAATTTATTAAGATATGAAAAATTTTGAGTTAATATTCACATTTGAAAAATAGAAAATCATATGTTTCGTAAGAGTATTCAAAGGAAAAGATAAAAAGTTCAGAATGTTTTTCAAAACATATTTATTGGTCAAAAGAACTGAGAAATAAGTATAAATAATCCTAAGATTCATATTATAGATCAGAGCTTTAGAAAAACGAATTCAGAAGCTAAAAGCATAATATATTTAAGGTTTGCCCATCAAGCAGAATAAGCTGGAAGATGTGGTTTTCTTCAATCACGATCTGCAAGTAAACTTACTGGTATTTCACACATTTTCATATGTGTAAGTTTTGATTTTACAACCATTTCAGAAGCATATTCCCGTCATCGTGATTCCATTTGCATTTTAATAAAAGCATTTTTTGTAAGAGCCCTTAATCAACTATTACAATCTGAAATTCACGCTCTAAAAAAAAGATTAATAAAAAAAGTAAGTAGGGGCGTCCCTATATGTCTATTTTTTCGTGGCATAGCTCACTTATGAATATTTCACTTGAGCCTACTTCCCATCACAAAATCATATCCAGCATCAAGTTTTTTTATAAATCAATCCATTTCTATAAAATCATATGTTCAATCTGCATCTCACATAATGATATAATCTCCTTTTATGTATGAAATACTATCAATATAAGCCTTTCCTAATCATTGTTTTGGTATAGATACTACTCTAGCTCAAAGGTCTTCTGCTGCTTTTTTTGTAATTCATCAGTCAGTGGAACTATCCATAATTAAACATTCTCATTTAAGATTATATTTTTCAAAAGCTTCAAATACTCTATTTATAGCATATCTAATTACTTTTCATTCATTAAGTGCTGGAATCACTACGGTTATAAATTTAGATGTCATAAATAAAATTAAGTTCTAAAAATTTTATAAATATTTTCTTAATAAAATATTTTATTTTATCTTTAATTTTGCTATTATAAATAAATCTTCAGCTAACGAAGGAAATATATATGATAATAATTTATTAACTAGGAAACCCGTAGCTATAAATAAATTATATCTACCCTTTGGTAAAAAAGTTCGATAATTATCAACTACTTTTAATCAATTTTTTTCTAATAACTGTTTTATTGTTCATAATGTAAATATGATATTATGATCTGGATGTACTATTTCCTTTCCAAATAATCATAATAATTGGATGATAAAACATAATGCATTGGGTGTTGTTATAATTAGAATAGTGTCATTAGTCATAGTTTTCTTTAAATTCTGAAAAAATAATTCTAAATTCATAATATGTTCTATTGTTTCCCCAAATACTATAACATCTGGCTTGTAATTTAATCAATTTATTTTATTAAAATCCATTTGTATAATATTATCATATCATTTCTTACTTAAAAAATTTATAGCATCATGATCTAAATCTAATCATAATGTTTCTTTTGAAACATCTGTAATTTTAGCATGTAATAATATTCATTTTTCAAATTGCTCTTTTGTATAAGGTCGATCTGTTGCACCAAGATGTAGAATTTTTTTACCCTTACATAGTTCTATTATTTTTTTATTTCTTTCTCGTAATACTTTTCTTCATAGATTATGTGTTCTTAATTCAAACATTTTTATGATTAACAAATAAAATGAACTGCTGAAAACAAAAACTTATTATTGTAAACAACAAAGTAAATATAATCATACTTACAGTATAAGATCAAACTAGCTTACTAAAATATGGTATACAATAGAATCAAAATAGCTGAAAAAAAATAACCAAAAGTACGAATCAATATAATTGTTTTATTGTTTTTCAAGTTTTATTTTGAAATGTTAAATGTTTTTGCAAAAAGAATATTGGTATGGAATATATAAGCATAATAATAATAGATCGATAATATACTAAATGTAATGTATCATAAAGATAAAATACTATTAGGGTATTTCATATAAATGCAATTCATCATACCATATAAAATTTTATTATTTTAATTATATTTTTCTTTGAGAGAATCATTATCTTCACTTAATATAAAATATCATTAGTTTTTTCTAGATTCATATATAATATATGGGACATATAATATAGGATATATCAAGAATAATATCATACTCACAGGATATCTTATAAATGCATAATGGGTAAGTAAACCCAATCACTGAAAATTACTATATAAAATAAACATAAATATAATAATAAGAAATAATGTTATTGCAAATATTGTCCACACTCATTTCATTTTTTTATAATTAAGGGAAAATACTAGCAAAACGATAGTAAATATTAAAAAAAGCAAAGAATAATCTGAATGATAAAACATTTGTTGAAATGGTGCAGCAAAGACACCAGGTTCGCCAATATTTGTAAAAAATGAATTTAACAGTTTAATATTTATTTTCGTACCTCCATTACCTCATGTATTAAGTACGCTTCCAATTGGATAAAAACTAAAAATAATTTTATTTAATATAAATCCCAAAATTATTGGTATAAATAGGAATAATGCTTGTTTTATATCTCTAATTTCTAATTTTTTAAAAATCGAATACAAAAAGATAACAGCTAAAAGCATTATTCCTGTAAGCATAACTCCCTCATTTCTTATAATACTAGAAAGAAATCCTATAAACAGTAATGGTAATATTATTTTAATATTATTTCAATGTATTCTTTCTATGTTAAATAATTGATCTATAAGATAGAAAATAAATATAAATAATATTACTCACGAAGGAAAATTTCGATAAGAACCAAATCAATGAATAAAAACAAAAGGAATAGATGTAAATATATATAAAGTTAATATTGAAAAAAAAATATTTGTCTTTCTAAAGAAAATCCCGAATAAAAGTAAAAGTGAGAGTATATAAATTAATGGAGAAATAATATTTCCAAATCAATTTATATATTGACCATATGGTAACATAAAGTATGTATCAATAATAGAAGCAAATGGATATCTTCCATAATCAGTTCAAAAATATTCTGGACTATTTTTATCTAAAACCAGGCTTTTGTTTTCTGTAAATATTTTTGTTTTAATATCCCATCAAACAACCGCATCCTCATCAAAAGTTGGCATATTAACATTAATGGAAAAAACTATAAATAATTTTAAAAGCACATATACTAAAATTCCCAACATTAAATATTGTTTTCGACTTTTAAATCATTTAAATTGGGTTTTGATATTAACAAAATCAGATTTAATATATTGTATAATTTCTTTGATAAATCACTTTTGTTTCTTATTTTTATAAATTAATAATCATAAGCTAAGAATGAAAGTGATTATTGGTCATATTAATGATAATTTATCGAAAATAATACCTCAAATAAAAAGTTCAAAAACAAAAAGCGACAAAGCAGCTACAAATCACAATGCCAATTGTTCAAAAATATTTAAATATTTATGCTGATTACATAACCATAAAATTAATAATCATGTAATAAAAGCTAATAGTATTGGAAATAGAATCATTGTTTGTTTTTTCAAAATATAAATTCTTCTTAAAAAAAATATATTATTCTTTATTGAAGATTTTATAGATATTACTTCAATAATTACTTATTATATTTCGGAATTATTTGGGTAATAATCTATAAATTTTTGCATATGGTTTCCATATGATTTCTTTTTGTACACTAAACTCTAAATTATTATATAACAAAACTCAACTAGAATATATTGGGTCTATAAATCATAGTCAATTATTAGGTCAGTATGAATTATAGTAAAATATATAATTAGAGCCAGTTATTGTATTAAATTTAACCTCTGGATAAATATGGTATTTTCATTCAAATTCAAATGGATATGGAGCAACGAAGAATCATTTAGATCATTTTGGTACTTGCGTCTTTATGAAATCTAAAAACTGATAGAAATCTGAGTCTTTTCATAATCTTCCATTTTCCATAATATTGGGAGCATCCATTATATTATTATATATTTTCACTTCATTAACCGTAGAAAAAAAGTCAAAAAATATCCAGAAAAAAACAATAACTCCAACTCAGAAATAAATCGATTTTTTTTTGTTTTCTTTTTTTGAAGAAAAAAAGTATAAAAAAATAGACAATCAAAGTAATATTAAAATAGTCTTGAAAAATGCTTGATTTATATACTGTCAATTTCGCATTGGTCATTCCAAAAAATTTATTGTTCTAGGATTGTATGATTTATATTGTAGAGCTCAGTTAAATCAATTTATAAAATTATCAAATATTCACATAATTCATCAATTTACATTTACTTGACTTCATACAAGATTTCATTGGATAAGCAATGCTAATTGTGCATCTCATGGTAATTGTCAATAAATCTGTGAATTTGATAATACAAATTTCTGATCTATATCTCATCATCAATTAATTTGCATTGTTTCACCTGGATAAATTTGTTGTCAAACCAAGAATCAATATCACAACATTCAAACTCATTTTAAACTTCATTTTATATTTATAAAATCGTTTGCAGAAACCGGTCAAATCAAAATAATACATTGTGTGGAACATTGAAAATTTAAAGATCAATTTATCTCGTTGTAACTATCAAATCATTGTTGTTGATATGCAAAACTAAATCATAAAGATAAAAAAAATCAAATTAAAATCAGGATAATTTTTTTCATAATTTTGGTGAACACATAAAATTGTATTATGATTATATAATCTGAGATTAAAATCAAGTTTTTGTTTTATATTTAAAAGTGATTTTATAGAAAATCTAATATATGTAATTATATAAGTATATGTAAGTATATGGATTTATACTAAATATTTTTTCTATAATCACTACTATTATGAGTTTTGGAACCTAATCAATCTATAATATCGACATTGCAGTCTCTACATACTTGTACTTCAGGGATATTATCTAAAAACCTATCTCATCATTTACCAAAAATTATTTTTGTATCTAATCAATATTTTTGCCTAATAATATCTGAAATATATTTTATACTCTCACATACTGATCAATCTTGATCTATTGATAAAACTACATTTTCTATATGTTTTAGTGAATATACTATTTTCATTCTAAAATTCTCATCTTGATATATATCATCTTTACCAGTTTTAAGTTTTATCTGCTTGTCATTATTTATAATAACTCGAACTTCATCTCATAATTCTTTACAAAGCTCAAAACATTCTATATGTCATGGATGTATTGGATTAAAATAACCAGAAGTAATTACTATTGTTTTCATTGCTAATTATAATTTATAAAAACATATGTATATATGTACATTGTATTTTTATTTTTAATATATTCAATATTTATTTAATAATTTTTCATTATTAGCAAAATAGAACTTGAAAAACATTATCATATTGTTAGTTTTAGTGATGATTTTATATTTTTTTATATATTTTTTTATAATATGAAACAAAAGATATTCCTTGGTGTTATTGCTTTAATTATGATTTTTTTCTGAGTCTGAATTTTTAATGAGTATTGGGTAAATCATACTTATTATGTTACTATGTTAAATTCTTTAGAAAATTGGAAAATTTTTCTTGGAGCAATAATATCTAGTTTAATACCTATTTATTATTTATATAAAGCAAAGACTTTTTCTTTGAAAAAATTTATAATATACTTAGTTATATGATTACTACTATTTAGTGTGATATTTCTTATGTTAAAAGATAGTATATTATGATGATGACTTGTTATATTATTGATAAATACTGTATTGGTATTTGCCTTGTGAGCATATTTTATAACATGAACATTATCCCTAGGTACATGGATTTCAGATAAAATGATAAAATTCCAAGAAACTAGACGACAAGAAATGTTTCTTAACTTTGGAATATGATTATGAATAATGTTGTTAATCGTATATATTCTAGCATCTCTTGATATATTATATCCTATATTAACACGAATAATTTTTATAGGACGATGATTTATGATATATAAAGAGAAAAAGAATCTAATTAAATATAAAAATATTATTTCTGAAAATATACAAGAATTTAAATATAATGAGTTGAATACAAATCGATGGAAATGGATATGATTGGTACTTCTAATAGTATCTATAATATATTATTTTTATGGATTTGAATTATCTTTTATACCATATTCAACTGCTTGGGATGCTAATCATGAATATATGTATGTGCCTAAAGTATTAGCTGAAAATTTTTGAGTATTGTGGTGAAATATGTGAGCAGCTAATTGAGCTCCTATGCTACGACATGCATTTATAACATTTTGGTTTAGTCTTATACAACCAATTAAATGATGGTTTTGGTTGTCTGCCGATAATATAGCAGTATCTATGAACTTTTTAAGCTGAATATTTGTATTATTATTTTCACTTGGTGTTGTAAAAGAGATATTAAACTTTTTTGAAAAAAAACTGGAAACGATAAAAGATTGATCTCTTATCAAAAATATTTCATTTTATTCTTGATGGTTTTGGATATTATTACGGTTAACTAGTTGAATGGGTGCATTTCTTGTATTTGTAGATAATAAAACTGACCTTGGAGTAATGGCCATGACTATTTTAGCAATATTATCTTGAATAATATTCATAAATCATATAAAAGAATCTAAAGAAAAATGATTAAATATATGATCAAATAATTCAAAATATGTCATACTTTCAGGTTTGTTTTTTACTATTGCAAGTATGTCAAAACCGACAGCTTTTCTTGATATAGCATTATTTGGGTTAATTTTAGTTTGATTTCGATTTAATTGGATTATGGCTGCTTGAGCTTGAATATCTATTATGGGATTTATGTGAATACTACAAGTGTGAAATGCTAAGGATTTTATTGGTTCATGATTATGAGAGACATTAATTATAGCGGGACTTGTTGTGTTTATTATTTGAATAATAATATTGTTACTAAAAAAATCATTTAAAGATAAACAAATTTATATAAAAAATATCATAGTTTGGGCACTATCTTTTTGAGTAAGTCTTCTTATATTAAAATGACCAACATTACTTTATAAACAGGTTTTAAATTGAGATTTTGAAATATGAACTTTTTCTAAATGACTATTAATGTGACAAATAGATGAAAGCTCAAAGCAGAAAGAAGAAAGCAAAAATGAATTAAATAATAAATTATTAGCTCTTACAGAAGATATACAAAAATTAGAAGAACAGAAGAAAATTGATTTAACAACCATTAGTTGAGAAGTTGTTATGCCAACTATTTCAACTTCACTAGAAACTTGTAAAACTGAGAATTTCACAAAAGAAGATTTAAATAAAAATACTAGAAAAGCTAATGCATGAAACGAGGACGTTTGAAGATATGTATGATATGGCCGGAAAGAAATCAAACCATGAAAATGATTAAACTTGTGATATAATATACTCAGGATGTTCTACTGGAAAAATAATAAATGTTATGGTACAAATGATGATGCAAAAATATTATGCAACAATAAATATGCCGTAGATAGTTTTGATGTGAAATATTTAAAAGATATTTTACCAAAACTAGATAAAGAATGACAGGCCTATAAATTATTAAGTTCATGATTACAGTTATTTCAAGAAAAATGATATAAAGAATGAGCTTATAATCCACAGGAATTTAGAGACTATACCGTATGACTTAGACAATATTATCAAAATCATAGTATACAAACAGATGTAGGTAAGATAAACATACCTTATAGATATCTAACTCCATTTAATGTTGTTTATAATCGATCTCTACAAAATTTAAGTAGTTATTATACTGATATATGATTTGTATGGATGATAATGTTTATATTTATCATACTTGCTCTAATATATGGATTTATCAGAAACGAAAAAAATCTTATTAGTCTCTCAGCTATAGCTATTATTTGACGATGAATACGATGGTTGATATGATGATGAATCGTACGGTATGGAATATGACTCATAATGTGGAGTACTATGGTATTTGTAGTATTTATAAAAGCATTATTTGAATATTCTAAAGATGAAAACGAGAAAAATATTTTGTGGGTTATCGTAGTTATACTTTGATTACGATGATTGGTTCAGCTTGTATTAAATTTTGTAAGAATATCTTCACAATGAGCATGATGACCATTTTTATGGTATAGAATGAATATAGGTAAAGTTTACGAACTAAATGAATGATTACAATGAAATGAAGTATTGAAATACTGATATTGATGGAAAGATGTATTTGATTTACAGTTCCCACATTATAATAAATTTATAGATTTAGTAAAAAATAGAGAAAATAATGATTGAGTATTGATAGCATGAACCTATATACAATACTTTTTAAAGAATCAACATAATATTAAATTTGATTGAATGTTATGACGATTTTGGGAAAAAACATCTGATAATGATGTATGTAAATCTTATCAAAGATTAAAAGAAGAGAAAATGAAGTACTTTGTCATAGATCCAAATATATGAACAGTTGTGATGTGAGAATGAAACGAATCTTTATTTAATAGGTTCTTTGCAAAAAGAGATCCAGTTAGCTGAGAAATTCAAGATCATTGAGCACTAAGTATGATTACAAAAATGGTTAAAGATGGTTATATGAAACTATATACAACAAATAATATATGAGCAAAATATGCTTATACACTTGATGATGATACAATTAAACAAACCTTTGGTGCGATGACAGATGGTCAAATGATATTTTTAAGGACAAAATTAGCAGTTGCTAGATTTTTCCCTGACTCAAATCAATTGATACAATTTATAGCAGATACATTTTCACAAAGAGTTATAAATTGAGAAGCTATATCAGATATATCAGATATTATGTGAAAAAATATAGACGAGACTAAACTATTACCAATAGCCCAAGCTTATATAGAAAAACAAGGCACACCTGAAGAAATGCAAACTAAAGTAAAAGAATTAAATCAAGATGAAAGAAATGTCTTGGGTCAATATTTAGGACTCTATAATATATTACAATCTGGCAATCAAGAGCAATACTGACAAATATTAAATAATCTTTTGTGACAGAGTCTTTGATGATGAAGTCAACTGATAGTATTTCAACTTGCTGACTAAAGAGTTTTTAAAGTCAAATATCTTAAAATCCATAAAGTCTTAAAAAACTTTATGGATTTTTTTAAATTGTCATTGCGAGGAATATAATAACGAAGCAATCTTTATTTATTTAAAGATCGCCACATCCTTTGGGTTTTCGATAACTAGACTTAAAATAATGAATTTTGCATTGGAGTTTGTAGTTTCTTTTTTAGTTCATCCAATTGCTTTTCAAATGAAGAAAAATTATATTCATTAACTAATGTTTTTTTATATTTATCAAAATCTAAATCTAATTTAAAATCTGAAATATCTCTATCTTTTATATCTTGAATATCGTGTAGTTTTATCAAATCTCTACTATGATATGCTTCCTCTTTACAACTAATGAGTTTATCTTTTATATCTCATGTTATTTCATCTATGTGTGAGTAAATATTATCTATAGTCTGATATCTTTTTATTAAATCTAGGGCCTTTTTGGGTCATATTCATGCAACTCATTTTATATTATCAGCACTATCCCCTGTTAAAGCCAAATAATCTAATATATATTCTGGCTGAAATGTAAATTCTTGTAAAAATAATTTTGTATCCATCCTAATTCATTTCATAGGATCTATACAGAAGACATTATTTTTTAGAAGCTGTTTGAGATCTTTATCAGAAGAATATATATCTATTATAATATCAGAGTTAGTTCCAATATTATTTGCCAATGTTGCTATTATATCGTCTGCCTCATATCAATTTACAACTAAATTTGGAATTCAAAGATGTTGAACTATTTCTTGTGTTAGTGGTATCTGATTTTTGAAATCATCATCCATTTTTTTGCGATTAGCTTTGTACTCTGGATAAGAATCGTGTCTTATTGTTTTTACTGGTGAATCTCGACAAATAACTAAATAATCTGGATTTTCATTGAATATTTTTAATAACATACGAAAAAAACCATAAACTACATTTATATTGTGTCAGTCTTTGTCGGTTAGTTGAGGAAATGCATAATAAGCCCTATAAAGAAATCCAGATCAATCTATTATAAAAAATTTCATAACTTTAATTTAAATAAAATATTGAATATACATTGTATTTTGCTTATAAGATTTAAGATGTAAGATTCAAGATTAAGCGAATGTTTTATATTTAATTAAAAGATGTTAATAAAATCACCAGAAGAAATGTTAAAATTTTGAGAAAAGTTGGCTTTAGAACATAAATTTTTATTATTAGAATGAGATCTATGAGCTGGTAAGACTTTACTTACCAAATGATTTGCTAGATGATTGTGAATAGATTTAAATACTGTACAAAGCCCAACTTATGCATATATAAATATATATGATAATAAGTTATTACATATTGATATGTATAGAATAGAAAAATACGAAGATTTAGTAGAAAAATGAATATTAGACCAAATAAATCAGTTTAATTATGTTGTCGTTGAACGACCAAAATTTATAGATAAATTATGATTAAAAGACTATCTAAAAATAAATATTCAAAAAATTTCTGAAACAGAAAGAAAAATCAATATTGATTAAAAAATATTTAAACGAAGTTTATTGTAATGATACTAAACTATTAAAGGAAGACCAACAAAATTATTCTAATGAAATATTATATTCTTGTAATATTTTTTGAAACAGCCTTATATGATAATTAGATAGGTTTTGTTTGCATTGATTTCCATCATCTCTAACAAGTTTTAATATTATCAAGAAATCATCAAACCTGTCTATAATATCTGATAAGTTTGCTTTTGTTAAAGTAGATTTTTGTAATTTATCCATTATAACTATAGTAAAAGAGTTTACTATTTTTCTTATGTAACTTTGTTCAAAAGTTGGCATATTTACTTTGATATCTTGATTATTTACTTTAATATTGATAACTGTTGTTTTTATAGCAGCTCTACATTCATTAAACTTATCTACCTCCTGTTTTATTATTTCTGATATATTAGATATTGCTCAAGTAGATCAAGTGGAGACATTTACTACTATATTATTTCAACTGTTGGATGAAATAGTTATAGTCTGATATGTAAACAATATCATTCATCATGTATTAAAAGAAAATTTTCCTCAAATAGCTAATATATTATTTACCGTATCTGTTAATTTTAAAACAAAATTATAAATCTTGGTTTGGTTTAATCAAGTAATATTAACCAACCCTGTATATACATAATTGGCACTAGTAAATACAACTCATGTTTGGCTTCATGATAATGTATATGCAAAATCATATTTATTCAATTCATTTCAACTTCGCGATACATCAAATCATGTATAATATCATGTAAATAATATATAATTTAATGAAGGTGCTGATTTGTCAAAAATCACTTGTGATGTAAGATATTTTGATCAAGTATTGTTTACTAGATCACTAAATGAAATACTGTAAAAAATATTTGTTCATGAATTCTGATTTGATAGAGTTTGAGAATATTTATAATTAAATCATGATTTGCTAACAAAGCTAGCATTTGTTCAAAGTATATTAACTATAATTCAAGTAAGATCTTTTGTAGAAGTAAAATTTAAATTTATAATTCAACTTAATCATATATATCAAGAATTATAATTTCATGTAAAATCTAACAATATTCATGTAATTTCTGGTAATTGGTTATCTATGGTAAAAATATTTCAAGTATAAACTATATTACCAGTCTGATCTACAAATTTGATTTTATAACCTGTATAGAATTTTGAATTTAATCATGTATATTGTCATGTATATATTATATTTCAACTAGCTGATAAGACATTATAAAACCCTGAATATAGTTGATAAGAGTTAAATTGAAACCATGTATTTAGATATGAAGATGTTCAAATCTTTAACCATTGATTGTTATGATCTCGCATATATATATCAAAGTTTTTTCAAGAACAATTTGCTCAAGAATAAGTCCAAGAAAAATTTATATTTCATTTCAATTTACTTCAGCTTAGAGGATTTATAAAATTAAAATTTAAATTGTTACATATTAATGCTTGATTCTGTGGTTCTTGGGTAAATCATCAAGTATTTTCTGAACCAGTTTGATTGGTTCAAGTTAAATTTAATCAAGTTTGTATATTTCATGTATTTGTAGTTCAACTAAGTACTTCTCATGTTTGGACAGTTCATGTATTTGTAGTTCAACTAAGTGCTTCTCATGTTTGTACAGTTCATGTATTTGTAGTTCAGCTAAGTACTTCTCATGTTTGGACATTTCATGTATTTGTAGTTCAGCTAAGTGCTTCTCATGTTTGTATATTTCATGTATTTGCATCTCATGTATTTGTAGTTCAGCTAAGTACTTCTCATGTAAATTCTTGAGCAAAAGTCCCATATCATTCATAGAGTCATATACCCGCAATAAAAGTTAAAGCAAATTTCACAGCTATTGCTCCTCATACAATACCAAAAAGATATTTCTTATGATGTTTTTTAACATGATAAACTACTCTTTTAGAGTGTTTTTGTAAATGTTCTTTAAATGTAGCCATAATTAAAACAACTTATATAAAAACTTTGGTTTATTAATTATATTTACAAAAGTAACTTTTGTCAAATTTTATTATACTTTTTAAAAAATACTGTTGTATATGAGATATCTCAAAAATACAACAGTATCTAAAATATTTAATTTAATCTGATTTTTATAATTTTGCTATTAATTTTGCTGATTGTAATCGTCATGATATTTCTTGTAATAATGATATCTTTGATTCAGAATTATTTGTCATATTTGTAGTATCTTTGTTGAAAGTAGTATCTAAAGCAAACCCATCTATAAGGATATCTGCAAATTCTCATCTAGTCACCAAACCATCATTTGATTTTGTTTTAAAATTAATTTCTTTACCGACTAGCTTTGACAAAACACGATTTATTTCTTGAATAGTGACAAATTTGTTTGGATGTACAGATGGTTTTCATGTCTGTGAGTCAAATCAATAATCTAAAAATCCATTGTGGTATGCAAATTCAAAATATTTTGCATAAGTAGCATCTGTATTTATATCTGATATGTTTGATGTATGATCTAATATGTATATATTTAGTTCTTGATTTTCCTTTTTAAGGATGGTTTTTGTAAGCATAATGATAAATTCATAGTTACGCAAATAATTATCAGGATAAAATTTATATGCTTGTGAATCTACAATTCATAATTTTGCTAATAATTCAATGTCAGAGCGATAATCATTGTCCATTATATCAGAAAAATTACTTTTCCGATCTTGTGAACATAGACTAGATTTAAGTTTAGGATCTAACTCAAAAAATTTGACTACATATTTTGTATATTCTCATCTTATCATAAGATTCTCCGAATCTATTATTTGGTTTATAACCAATCAATTTACTAATAATGGAAATTGTTTATATATATTTTCAAATACTTGTTTTATATCGTGTGATGAAATATATTTTTGAAAATATGATTCTGAAGAAACATCAACTCAATCAATTCATTCTAAAAATCATAATTCATATGCAGTATTTAAATATTTAAGAAATACTTTATCTAAATAATTTCAAGCATTTGAAAAATTATTTTTTTGTGATAATCATAATTGTGTCTTTAAATCGTATCATACTTTTAAACGGTAAGAATCTACCATTATTTTTATCATACAATAGAAGCGTAAATCATTATTTGGAAGAAACTTTTCTCCTGCTCAAACCACTATTCAATTTGAATACAATGTGGTTATATAATCTTTATATTGGTTGTCCTGAATATCTGTAAACGGTAATGTGATACTTTTATCACACGAACTATCGTCTGTATCGCTTATCGTATTATTAGCATCATTTTGAGTTAATGTCTGCTCTGAAAAAAAATTGAATACTTTGGATACAAAATCTGATAATTTGGTTACCTGTTGATAATTTTGATCTGATGTTGTTGGGAAATTCTCATTTGTATCTAGAGCATATGTCTGAGAAACAGAGAAAAGGAAACCAACCATAATAACTACTACACTAGTTATCGGCTTTAAAAGCCTTTTTTTATTAGTACTTAATGTTTCATCCATGAAGGATGGGGGTTATATCCTAAAACAGGTAGGATTATATCCCTAAATATATATTTGTCAATATCAATTGATATAAAGTACATTTGTAAAAATGTATTGTTTTATATATAGTAATCTATAGTTTAAGTCTGATTTTTATTTATTTTTTTGATTTATGAAACATTTTATAGAAAGAATTAGTTGAATTGAATTTATTTTTGTACCTATGGAAGATAGCAACTCTGTGACTATTGAGATTATGTGTAAAGCTTGAAGTATATATGAAAATAGTAAAAATAATGGAATAAGCCACTTTTTGGAACATTTGTTTTTTAAATGAGGAAAGAAATATCCAACACCACAATCAGTAGCTGAAGCTGTAGATAAATTTGGCTGAGAATTTAATGCTTATACTTGAGAAGAATATGCTTGATATTATGTAAAATGTGCACCAAATTTTATATCTAATGCTGTAGATGTTCTATGAGATATGATGATAAATCCACAATTTCCAAAAGAAGAACTTGAAAGAGAAAAGGGAGTTGTAATACAAGAATTGAAAATGTATGAAGATAATCCTATGGCATTGGTGATGGAAAAACGACAGACTTTTTTTTATTGAAACAATAGTTATGGTTGGCCAGTAATATGAACTATAGACAATATATCTTCTTTTACACAAGACATGTTATTTGAACACAAAACAGATTTGTATACAAAAGATAATTTAATAATTGTAATAGCTGGTAATATAGAAAATATAGAAGAATTAAAAGATCAATTAGCTAATACATTTGGCCAATTACCAGATAAAAAAAGATTAAACAAACCAGAATTTGAACATAGTTTTCCAGAGAAAAACAAATGATTCTGGGACAAAAAGACAGAGCAAAACCACCTTGTAATATCATCTATTTGATTTGATTGAAATAATGATAACAAATACGCAGCAAATATCCTTGCTACTATACTTGGTGGAAATATGTCATCAAGATTGTTTCAAAACATAAGAGAAAAACAAGGTTTATGTTATTATATAAAAGCTATACATGGTGTAACTCAGGATTTTGGTACATTTGTGATAAGAGCTGGTATAGATAAGGAAAGATTTAATTTTGGTATAGAAAAAATTTATGAAGAAATAGAAAAAATTGCCAATTGAGAATTTTGACAAGAAGAGTTTGACAATGCTATATGATATAATGTATGACAAATACAAATGTGAATAGAAAGTTCAAACGAAATGAGTAGTTTTGTATGATCTCAATACCTAATATATGGTAAAATTGAGACTTTAGATGAAATATTAAAAAAATATCAAAGTCTAACTATAGATGATATTAAAAAAATAGCTTGAATGTTAGATAAAAGCAAACTATATTTATATTGGATACAGTAATATTTCTTAGCAATTAGTTTTTAACAACCAGTGCTTCAATATTAGATAAATTATCTTTAATGTTTTTGAAATCTTCAAATAGTTCTTTTCCTGTAATTTCTTTTCAGGAAAGTTTTTGTTGATGCTCGTCTTTGTATGTTTCAAATAAAGTTTTAACATAATGGATGACTTTGGGAAATAAGTCTTGATTGTTTTTGTATTTATTAATCCGTTTATGAAAAATATTAAAAGGAGATATTTCTCAGTATTTTTTTTCTAATCTGAGATATCAATTATTGTAATTTTCTAAACTGATTGATTTATCTGTTAATTTGATTTGTATTAGAAATAAATCTAATAAATTTTGATATTCTACTAAAATATTTTCTAAATTATTTAATTGATTTTTAACTATTCATACTATTTTTTGTAAATCCTGAAATCTCTTTAAAAGCTTATTTTTTGCTCATTCTAACAAATTTGAATCAATAGATTTATTTATAAATGTTAGATTTTGCAAGTTTTGTAAATTGGCTCATAATATCCTAAAATTTGTTGCTCCGTCTACTTCTGATATAATAGAATCTAATCTTCTTTTAAATTCTCAATCTTTGATTTCAAAGCCTAAAATCTGTATCTCTTGAGCTAATTTTAGAATATCTTGTTGTAATAATTTATAATCGTCCTGCTTTTCTTGAGACGACTGAATAGTATGGTACTGACTTCTAATAGCATCATAAATATTTGAAAAAGTATTGAAAGTTGTAGATATTTCTGTGCGTTTCTTTTCTCATGTAGTGAGTCATTTACTTTTTTTGTGAGTTAATGTTTGTTCATTTCTAAATATAATTATTTTGTCTCCTATAAAAACTATTCTGGCAGAATCTTTTTCTAATAATCTAGATTTTTTGAATATAGATTCGACCTGTTCTTGTATATCTTTTGATTTAATATCCAATTCAAATAACTTTATAAAGTTTTCTGGTAATTTATCTGGATCTACAACTATATAGCTTTGGAATAAATTATAAATTTGTTTGTTGTATTGGGAATTGTTTTTTTGAAATAAATCATTGTTTCATTTAAAAAAATATTCTTTGGGCGATAGAGCTCTTTGTAAATTTTGATATAACTGAGAAGAAAGTATTTCTTTCATCTGTGTCCGAGTAAACACCGACTTTAATGGAAAAATATGTCAGGATTCTATTCATTTTTCTTGATGTGATATTTGTCTTTTAATAGTCATTTTAAAAATTAATTATATAAATCTGACTTATATTATACTTATAAGATTAAATTTCAAGTTATCATTGACTTTTTATATAAAATAAATAATTATAATACTGTAAAAAAAATAATTACAAATAACTTAAATGATATTTTTGTATGAAAACCAAAAAAGCTTTCGACCAAAAATTTGAGGTCCTTGATGGACAATTCAATCCACAAAACAACAACTGGAATGAACTCATTACTAAAACTAAGAACAATGGATGGAGAAATCCGTCTGATGTATTCAGATGTGGTGGTAGAACTATAAATGGAACTTTGGTAGGCTTCCATATACCATCAAACTCAAAAGAAAATCACCCCAAAATCGCCTTTATAAATACAGGAGGCAAAAAAGTGGCGATAAAATTTTGATAAGAAACTTTTATAATGAAGGATTAGCTTTATTAGCTATCCTTTTTTTATTTTAATTCTAAGCTAATAGGGCAATGATCTGATCATTCGACCGATGTCTGGTGAATAATGTTTTTTACTATAGGAAGTATATTCTCAGATACTCGAAAATAATCTAGTCTCCGACCAACATTTCTTGGTCTAGCTCATGCACGATAAGACCATCGAGTATATTGATCTTTTAAATCTGGGTTAAAGTGACGAAATATATCTGTATATCAATTTTCAATTAATTTATCCATTTCTGCTCTTTCTATAGGAAGAAATCAGATTGAGTTTTTGTTCTCTTCTGGTCTAGCGATATCAATAGGATGATGACAGATATTAAAATCTCAAGTTGTAATTATATTTTCTCATTGAGATCTAAGACTATTGATATAGCGGATGAAATGATCATAAAATTTGAGTTTGTAAGTTAGCATCTCTGTTCCATCAGATTTATCTCATCAGTTGGGGAAATATATGTTTAGAAGAGTAAATGCTAGTCATTGCGAGCTACGCGAAGCAATCTTATTATTTTCTTTTTCTAAGATTGCCACGTCGTCCGCCAAGGCGGATTCCTCGCAATGACTAGTAAAAGAAAATTTAGTCTCTACTACCCTACCATCTTCGTGAAAATGTTCTATGCCTTCAAAATGAGATTTGGATGAAATCAGATTTAAACTTTTTTTATAAAATGTTGCAGTTCATGAATATCATGGCTTGGTGCCTGCATGTCGTACTCGATTGTAATCTGCCATATGATAGCGAAATTCTGCGGGAAGCTGAGATTCAAAAGCTTTGGTCTCTTGTAAACAAAGAATATCTCGATCGTTTTTTTTGACTCGATCATAAAATCATTTCTGGAGAACAGCTCTAATTCAGTTTACATTTCGTGAAGCAATTTTCATATACAGAATATTAGATATATAAATTATGATCTATTATTTTCGTATTCTTGGAATAATTGAGTGAATAAGTCTGGTACTAAATCCATTTGTTCTGGCTTCTCTACGTAAGCAATTCTCATCTGTGTTTTACCTGGATTAAATTCTCATTCATCTACAGTATAAAAACCAGCCATAGGAGAAACAAGTAAAGTATACTCTTTACCATCTTGGGTAACACTACCCTTTTGTGCACAGAATAAGACAAAATCTAATGAATCAAATCCTGGTTTTGAAATATTTTTTACATCGACTACTGAATAAATAGATGCATCTGGGCTAGAAACTATTATTCATGGTAATTTTTCTTTTAGTCTGAGTGTTAGAATTTTCATCATACCATAATAATATTCTCTTTGTGAACTATATCGATTTTTGAGGTTATCGTGTGATTCATGAGCCAATGCTCAGAATATATATTGTCATATACTATTTGAACACAATCATGCTGTATTTTCTGCTACTGATTTTGTATGAAAGTCTTGGTTATCTGTAACTAATGCTCATATCCTGAGACCACAAGCATTTCGTACTTTAGATGCTGTTTCTATACTAATTCTTCTGCCTGTAATTCATGGAACATCGTTTTCGTTTAAAGCTCGAATACTAGATGCAGATTGATTTGTATAATATAATTCTCTATAAGCTTCGTCACTTATCATCCACATATTATATTTTACACATAGTTGAGCTATAGCTTTCATAGATTCTAAATCATAGAAATGACCTGTTGGATTATCGTATGGTATAATCACTATTGCATTTGGTTTTTTTTCTTGGATATTTTTTTCTATAACTGACATATCTGGTAAAGTAAATTTACCATCATCTTGTAGATTTCTTTTTATAGAGACAGTCTTTCTCCCTACTCTCTGAGCAAATGCATTGTAATTTGTATATGCAGCATCTATAAGTAACAAAGGATCCTGATCTGTTCATGCTGGTCAGCATACTCACAATAATAATAATTCCATCGCTTGACTACCACCGTCTGTAATCTGTGAATATAATCATGTAGTATCAAATCAACTAGATGATATAATATTTAGTACTGCATCATTTGCTTCTTGTGTACCAACAGTTGCTGTATACTTTACTACTCAATCTTTAAATGGGCTCTCTGAATTGTCGAGGTGAAACATTCTCTCTTGCATAGCAGGATACATAGAAAGAGACACATTACCTATAGCAGTATTTATAGCTTGGACACTATCTGTTCTTTTCATAAATTCTATCTGAGCCCTTCTAATATCAGAAGGTTGTCTGGATAAAAAATGCTGAGATGCTTTGGGATTCATCATATTTATAAAGAATTAAAATCAGATTAAATTTATTTTTTTAGGAAATATCTACGTAATAGAAAGAATGTAAGGTAGGCTACTAAAAGACATAATACAAGAAACATAGGATATGCAAATCTTCGATTATCCGGACCTGTCATCATACTTCGCTCGGACATTCATCATATACCAGCTATCAATGTTAATGGCATAAAAATTGCATTTACAAAAGTCAGCCTTGTAATGGTTTCGTTATTTTTTATTCCAACAAAAGTATCATAGGCAGACATCAGAGATTCTATCCTTTCTGATAATACATTGATTGTATTTATTATTTTGTGAAGTTTTACTTTGAGACTATTGAAACACATATTTAAATGTTTATCATTAAGTGATCTTATATGGTCTATTAAATCTAAAATAACATTGTCTTGTGAAAGAAAATTGTGTTTAATAAATATTTTATTTAAATCTTCATTCATAAGATCTTCTACCAATCACTTCTCTATCTTTCTATCTGCAATATTATCTTGTATTGTAAGAAGTTTCTTTGATGAAATAGATAGTGAAGATATAGCCTTATTATAAAAATTATCTATGATTCTATATAAAATATAATATGGAGATGCTTTGTATATTTCATCGATTGCAGGATTTTTTTCTATTGAATCAAAAAGAATACTTAAACTTTGAGATTCTATGGATGTGGTGGTGATAATATAATTTTCTCATATGATAGCATCTAATTCATTTAGAATGTATTTGTCTTCACTTTCTACATATTTTGTAAAAGTAAGAGCAAGAAAAAAATGATTACTATTGCTATCAATTTTGGATTGTGCATTAACCTCCATCAAATCATTAACGATAACCTCATGAAAATCATATTCCTTAGCGAGCTGTTCTATAGTTTCTTTATCTGGCTCTTTGATATAGGTCCATTGAGTTTTTCAAACCTGGATTGTCTGTTGCATAATAATTTATTAAGAAGATAAATTTGCGATATCATATTTTTGTGTTAATGATTTTCGGTCTTGTAAACTTAATCTATTTATGTCTCAATGTAATACTTCTCATGAAATGAACTTATGCAAAAGATATGGAACTGCACATTGAGAACATTTGGTTCATCATCAAAAAGTACATCATCACTCTTCCTCTCGAAGTTTCAAACAAAAATTTAATTCTGAAATATATTCTAATTTATCTTGCATAAAATAAGTATTATTTTAAAATTTTTTCTACTTCGATAATATATCTATTAATTTCCTTTCATCATTGGTAAATAGAAAGTCTAAGTTCTCAAGGCTCTTTGATCTCGATTCATTGAAAAATATTTATCCATTTATGTTTAAATTTATCATTAAAATCAACCATAACTTTATCATTTTTGATTATGATATCATTATTGGATAATTTCCACTCTATTTCAAATTTAGAAACCTCTTCTGGGGTCCTTTCAAAAAAAGCTAATATAGCGATTTTATTTATAACAAGTGGAAATTCTGGACTTGAAAATTTTTCCAAAATATTGTGAATAGATGTCAATCAAGTAATCTGGTCTAAGTTAATTCATTCTGATAATAGTAAGTAGTTACATTTAATCATAATTATTGGTTATATTATAAATATTTGTTTTTCTTGATAATATCTTCTATATTGCCTGCCATTAAAACAAATTTTTGTGAATCGTAGAATCAAAGTTTCTTATATCGTTTGTACTGGTAACTGTCTCTGAAGGTATAGAATTCTCGAAATCTCACACTAAGATTTTTTTGTGCATATTGCATACCATAAAAAAATAATTGTTTACCAATGCTATTTTTTTGATATTTAGGATCAACAACTAAATCTCAATCTGTAAGTATATTACCATTATAGAATGGCTTAATATCTGCAAACAACAATCAAACTATTTTTCAGTCTAATGTTGCTTTTAGTTTAAGTTTTTTGGTAAATCGATAATTTATCATATCTTTACTTTTTGATAGAGTCCATTTCTCTCATTCAGCATTGTATGATTTCATATATATTTTTGCTAAATCTAGAATATCTTTTTTTTGTGGTTTAGAAATTTTTAACATTTTATTTAAATAATTCTAAAACTTGCATATCTCTACCCTGAACCATATTCTCATTTCATCATCATTTTATTCAGATTTTAATACTTATTTCTTTTGCTTGCTTAGAATCAGATAAGATTAAGAAGTTTCATTGATCATTATAAACTATAATATTTCATTTGGAAAAGATTGATTTTGTATGGAAAGCAATGTTTTTGAATTCTAAATCAGAATTTAATTTTATTATTTTATCGAAATTTTTATCTGATGTTGATTCAATAGTTTTTAAAGTACTAATAATCATTTGAGTTTCTAAAGACTCTATCTTGGATTGCATTTCTTCATATTCTCTCATGGTTTTATCTAATTTATCTTGCAGTTGAGTTGCAGTTTTTATTCATAATTTATTAACTGTGATATCTAAAATAGACTGAACTTCTTGAATCTTTTCTGATACTCTTGGTCAGGTGAGAGCTGTAATTCTTTTGATACCAGAAGCTACTGCTTCTTGTCATATTATAGAGAAACATCAGATGTCTTTAGTGTTCTCTACATGAGTTCATCAACATAGTTCTACTGAGATTGTTGATTCAAAACTGGATTCTTCGCCATGCTCAGAATGACTAGTTATTTGTACTACACGAACAGTATCTCCGTATTTATCTTCAAAAAACATTTTAGCTCCAAGTTTAGATGCATCGGCAATATTCATTTCCTGTGTAGTCACATCACAAGCAAGATATATTATCTGATTTATTTTTTTTTCTATATTGGCAATTTCAGATTGATCTAAAAGTCTATCTGAAGAAAAATCAAATCTTAGATAATCATTATCCACCTGACTTCATTCTTGTTTTGTGTTTGGAAAAATCTTTGCCAATTGAGAATGTAGCAAATGAGTGGCTGTATGAGCACACATCTTTGCAAATCTAGAACTATGATCAACTATTAATTTCATTTATAAAATTAACTAATTAAAAAATTAACTAATTAGTATTTCAGCTATTAATTTCTCAAGTCATAATATCTCATGTTAAATTTATTCAAGTTTGAGTATCAACTCAAGTAAGGTTATCTCATGTCTGAGATGAACTATTTCAAACACCTAAATACATCACTCATGAAAGTGCTGTGAAAAGTATAAACATCGAGAATATAAAGATAATAAGTCATTTCATTAGTTTCGTTTTTCTAGTCATTTATATAGTTTAATATTTAAAATAATTATTTTGAATATGTTCAATAAATTTCAGTGGTTCATAAGACATGTCATTTTGTAATATCTTCAAATTGTTTTAATGTCATATTATTTGGTAGATCTCAGTAATTTGTATCTATAGCATATAATTTGAAAAAATACTTATGAGTCCCGTTTGGAGGACATGGTCAGCGATATTCAGCTTTTCATCGAGAATTTTTACCAACGATAGATCATAATGGATTTTTTCATTCATCTATCTTGGTAGTATTGGGAGAAAAATTTCGAATTATCCAATGTATCCAATCTCAAGATGGAGCATCTGGATCGTGTGCTATCATTGCAAAGCTTTGTGTTCATTTTGGAACATTTAAGATTTCAAATGATGGATTTATATTTTTTCACATACATGAGTACTTTGCTGGTATCTTTTCTCAACCAGTAAATGCAGTACTAGTAATTGAAAATAATTTTCAAGTATCTGTAGAACAATCTGAAGCTCATGTAGAATTTAAACTACAAGACACACCAAAGTCTGAATCAGAATTGATATTTTGTTTATCTCAATTTAACTGAGATTTGGTCTGTTGTGAACAAGCAGATAGAAATATAGATGTAAATAAAAGTGCAATAACTAATGTTTTTTTCATATTAAAAAGTATTAAAATATAAATTGATGCTATTGTATAAATTTGGATTAAAATTGCTAATAAATTTTATAATAATCACTTAAGATATTTTTGTCTTATATTTTCTTCAAATTTTTCTATTGCATATCTAAGCATGGTTCTTGGCATAGTTTTATAATAAATTTTAAGAAAGTCTTCTTCTACTTTTAGATTTCTTTTTCAAATCTCCCTAAGCATCCATCATACTGCCTTATGAATCAAATCGTGAGAATCTTGAAGCAAAAGTTCTGATATATTTAAAGTATCCTGAAATTGATTATTCCTAATGAATGTATAGGTTGAAATTATTGAAATTCTTTTTTCTCGAAGATTTTTAGATTTGGCTAATCTATATAAAATAGATTTATCGGAATTTAAAAGATGATTTCAAACAATATTTGGAGCAGATAAATCTACTAAATCTCGGTTGTTTATGCTCTGAGAATTTTTTATATAAAAATTAAAAATCTGATTTTGTATTTTATAATCAGCTTTTGTATAATTTTGAACTAGAATAAGTAATGCTACCAATCTATGTTCATGAATATCTGAATTGAGCAAATTCTGAATGTCCTCAAAGTTTAAATTTAAATATTTTTTTGATACTTGTCTCTGTAATGGAACTTTGATTCAAAGAAATTTATCTCAATATCAATACTCCCCTTCTCAAGTTTTGAAAAATCTTGATAATACTTCTGCTTGTTTTGTATTGGATAGTTTTTTAAGATCAGATATTAGATCTATAAGGCAAGAGTTCGATTTAATTGTCATAAGTTATTTATTTTCCATGACTTGATATAAAGCTTTTTTTATATTTGTAATATTATCAGTCATAAATATTCTAACTCACAAATTATAAAGTTTTTTAAGTTCTTGTATATCATTGACCGTATATACAACTAGTTGTTTCTTCATATTTTGTGCCTGTTGTACTACTTCTTTGGTTATATATCATTTTTCTAATAAATAATATTTATGTGAAAACTCTGGTATAATATCTATCGATCATGTATGATATCAATCTCGTCAAGCTTTGATATTTTTTAGTGAACCTATTATATAATTTGCAGTTTTATCATATGAAGTAAAAATTACTTTATCTTGCATTCAAACTTTTTCTACAGCATTTATTGCATCCAAAGTCTGTTGCTCTGCCTTAGTTGTATCATATACTTTTATCTCTACAAAATAATAATTAAACATTCACTTGATAGCAGTTAGGATGTCTTCTAAAGTCCTTACACTTTCTCAGTTTTTTAATAAACAATTTCTTTTTATATAAGTTAATGTATAGTCTGCTATATTTCAAGATGATTCACAATTTGTTGATATTAGATTTGGTCAATGATTAACAATATTTTGGTTATCCTTTGTATATGAAACATCAAATTCTACTCAATCTGCTCATTCTTGTTTAGCAGAAAAAAATCACTGCACCGAACTATCTGGGGAAGTAGAAGGATCTCATCTGTGTCAGATTATAATTGTATCTTTTAAAATATCTAAATTTCAAGAAAACAGATTAGATTGATACTTTTGATAGGCATTTAAATATGAATAAAACTGACTTCAAGATAATATATCAGAACCATTTCTGAATTTATAAAAATCTCAACTGGATGTAATCAATCAATATTTATTGTCAAAATATGCACAATATGTAACTCACCAATTTCTATTTACTTTGTCTGAAAAGATATCGTTGAATAAAGATGATATTTGAAGATATCAACTTCACCAATAATTTTTTATAGAACTAAAGAAATCTATATGCTGTAATATATTATTATTGAAAGTATTTGCTTGGATACCTGATCAGATAACGGTTGCTAATATTTTTGCATAGGCTATTTTTCAAAATTTATTTACTTCTTTTTTTGTTAATGGCTCCATTTTCCTATGATCTGAGACTATTACTAGAATTCAATTATCAAAGAATCAAACTCTTTTTAACTTTGAATAAAAAGCATATAAATTTTTATCTACATACTCAAACATGTTTTGAGATGAATTTCAATACGGTGTATAATAAGGAGTATGGGATGATATGGTTTGTAATGTTAAGAAAAAATTTCATGTCTGCTGAGATATAACATCTATAGCCTCATTATATAAATAATAATCTGGAGCTGAATCAAAAGTATATTTTTTATCTTTTTTAAATTTTTCTTCTCATATGATTTCTTTGTATTGTATGTTTTTTAAGAAGCCCCTCTGATCAAGAAATGCCAATCATGCTGAACTAAGAAATATTGTATTGAATCATAATTTATTGAAAAAAACTGGTAATGTATCTGTATAATTTTTGTATTTAAAATATCATTTTAGTTCTTTGGTATTGGGAGAATATCGTGGTTCCACTCATTGTAATATAGATATATGTGCATTGTCTGAGGTACATCAATTTGATATAACATTTGTAAATGTTGTTCATTCAGATTGTATTTTGTCGAAATATGGAAAATTGTCATTTAATCATCCTACTCTCTTGGAATCCGCAGCAGAAAATGATTCAGCAAATATCAGGATTAAATTTAATTTCTTATTTTTTCAATTTGTGATTGTGAAATAGTCTTCATAATTTGTTTTTTCATTTTGTATATGTGTGAAATCATCTGGAGCAAAATAATCGACAATAGCATCATAATTTAGACTCAATATATTCTGTTGTAATCTAAAGTCGTTATAATTATTTAATTTTATAAAAAACAAAGATAATGAAAAAATAAACAAACATATAGTAAAAATTAAATTTTTTTTGCTTGTCCTTTTGAGATATTTTTGAGCATTGAAAAATATCAATAAGAATACTGCAAATCAAATAAGCAATATTCATAAATAAGAAAACATCAACGATATATTTGATGTATCTGTAAATCATAAAATATCTAAAATAGAAAGTCTACTCTGAAAATATCTGATTGTGAATATATCTATAAAAAATATTAAAAATAAGAAAAAATTACACACAAATAATACTAATTTTATAATCTTATTTTTTATAAAAAAACTTAAGTAAGCTATAAGTCACAGCAGAGATATTACCAATAAATCATTTAGAAAAAACATTATGTAATTGAAAAATCATTTAATTTCTGCTGAATATGTGTCATAAGTAATTATCAATTTTACGGAAATCGTCGATATAATAGACAAAATAACTATAAATCAATTTATTGAAGTCTTTTGGTACCTAGAGAAAAATAATTTAAAAAATTGAAAAAAATTATATAAATGTTTGTGTGTATTTTTATAAATTTTTTTTATTTTTTTATCCATCAATTATTTCAATATTTATACTGCACCACTATGATTATTGAAATCTTTTTGTTGTGGTACTGCACGAGCGAACCTACCTACCGGCAGACAGGTATGCTTAAAATAAAGCTTTTTATATTTGTATGCGATTTAACTGCAGTTCAATATTATATTTTTTTAGCAGGAATAATTATCCGTAATATAATATAAAACAAAACAGCAAATCATCAAACAAGACCAAATAAAACAAAAATCGCTCTAATAAAAGTCGGATCTATATGAAAATAATCTCAAAATCATGCACATACTCATCATATTAATCAGTGTCTTTCATCACGATATAATTTTTTAATTTTATCTTTCATGTGTTTTATTTATCCTTTGGTAAATTTATTTTTATATGAAGTTCATCTAATAGTTTTGTATCTACTATACTTGGAGCTCACATCATAGTATCTTCAGCTCTACCAGATTTTGGGAAAGCATAACATTCGCGTATATTTTCTTCATCTATCAATATCATCATAAACCTATCAAATCAAATAGCAAATCATCAATGTGGTGGAGGTCAGTATTTAAAAGCTTCATACATAGCTCAAAACTTTTCTATAATTTCTTTTTCTCACATACCTACAGCTTGAAAAACTTTTAACAAAACTTCTGGATTGTGATTGCGGATAGATCAAGATAAGCATTCGTATCAATTTACGACCAAATCATATTGTGTAGTCTCAAGCTCTAGAGGATCTAAAGTTTCAAATGCTTCTACTCATCATTTTATGTATGAGAATGGGTTGTGTGCAAATGCTAATCATCAAGTTTCTTCATCTCTCTCAAACATAGGAAAATCTTCAATCCAAACAAAACTTAAATCATCTTTGCTTACTAAATTATATTTATCTCTAACTGCTAATCTAACTTTGTTCATGGCTCTGACAGTAATATCATAATCATCTCAAATAAATAGCACAGTATCTCATGTTTTTGCTCAAGATAATGATTGTATAGATTGTAACTCTTGTTCACTTAAAAATTTTACAACACTACTTTGTGGTCAATCGTCTGTATATGTAATGTAAACTAATCACTTAGCTTTTGCTTCTTGTGCAACTTTTGTAAATTCATCAATTTCTTTTCTTGATAAAATTTTATTTTCTATTTTAATTGCTTTGATTGATCACTTAGCATTATTTGATATATCTTTAAAAACACTAAACTCTGAATTTTTGAATACATCTTTCATATCTATAAATTCCATACCAAATCTAAGATCAGGTTTGTCTGTTCAATATTTATCAAAAGCTTCTACATATTTTATTTTAACAAAATCTGTAACAATTTTTTTATTTGGAACTAATTTGATAGTTATGTCTTTCATAAATCATTCTACAACATCATATACATCTTGTTGTTCTATAAATGACATTTCACAATCGATTTGATAGAATTCACAACTGTGTCTGTCAGCTCTAGGATCTTCATCGCGAAAACATGGAGCAATCTGAAAATATTTATCTATTCATCAAACCATAAGTAATTGTTTATATTGTTGTGGAGCCTGAGGAAGTGCATAAAATTTTCATGGATTAACTCTTGACGGTATAAGATAATCTCTCGCTCATTCTGGAGAAGATACAGTAAAAATAGGCGTCTGTATATCGAAAAATCATTTTGAAAAAAATCGTTCTCTAGTAAAACTCAACATTTTTGTTCTAAATTCTATATTTTTTAATACTGGTCTCCTTCTAAGATCAAGGAATCTATATTTAAATCTATTTTCTTCACTTGTATTTGGATTGTCTGTGATAGAAAATGGTAATGTTTCACACTTTGATAAAATAGTCACATCAGATGGTTGTATTTCTATTTCTCATGTAAACATATCTTTATTGGTTTGATTTGATGGTCTGAGACTTACGATTCATTTAATCTGTATAACATATTCTAGTTTGGTATTTTCTATTTTAGAAAAAAGTTCTTTGTTGTTTGGATCGAAAAAAATTTGTGTAACTCAATATCTATCACGAAGGTCTATAAATAGCATACCTCATAAATTTCTAGATTTGTTTATCCATCACGATAATATAACATTATCTCAATTGTTTTTTGCTGTAAGTTCTCCACAAGTATGTGTACGTAACATAAATTTTTTATTTATAAAAATAAAGATTATTTGAATTTAAATAAATTAAAGACTTTATCAAGAAATTATTTAAAAAAAGACTGAATGCTATAATCACATTTAGTCTTTTGAAATTATTTTTAGTATAAAATATTTTTTACTAAAACTTTGCACTAACAACTCGTAATAAAAATATAGAAGCTAATAATGTAAAGATTCAAACAAACATAATTCATGATTTAGCTGTTCGAAAAAATTTATATTTTTTATTCATAAAATCTGGCAATCGAAAACAAAAAACTGATTTTATCAAGGCAATTCGTCATATTATAGATATCACCATATTTCGAGTTCAGTCTAATTTTCGATAATTTGATAAAAATAAGTATGCAAATATGAGCAAAAAGATTCACATCATTCTTACTAGCTCTGGTTTTGCCATTATTGTTCACAAAACTTTACCAGTTTTGGAAGGAGAAAATAAGGCTGGCAATCCGACAATTAAATAATAAGCAATTAAAAGATAAAGAAGAAATTCCATGATAGCTATTTTTAAACAATAAAAATACTTAGGAAAGATTTTATTCTAAGCTATAACACAGTTTATCTTCATAGTTTTCTTTATCTATCTCTTCAAATTCATTATTATTTTTAAATTCATTATTTTCAAATGAGAAAATATTTTCTATTCATACTAAATTGTCTTTATCTCACAAATTTCTCATATAGTTGATTAAAATAATTAAATGTTATTTTTTATCACATAGGAATTTTAGCAATTCCTATTCCGCCATTGCGGGATAAAAACGACGTTAAACTTCTTTCCCTATGACTTCGCCTAGGACAAGTGAAGTTTCGGCGTCTTTTTTTATTTCATCAGCAGTTTTTTGAAGTTGATCAAAATCAGCTTTGGGTCAAAGCTGTGTACTTATATATCATTGGTATTGATCGAAGAAAATTTCTTGTTTTGCTCGATATTCTTTCCACTCTGGTCATACTCAATGTAATGGATATAACTTGATGTGTAAATGATCTATTCACATTCACTCCATAACCATAGATACTCTATTAATTTTCAATCACTTTTTGAGGATAGCTACAACTTTTGAAACAGCTAATAAATATTTTGTATAAAATGATTGATCATTTATCTCAAATAAATCTGAATCATAATGATTTTTGGGCATAACTAATGTCATTCATTTTGTATTGGGAAATACATCTAATATAGCAATGAAATCTTCATCTTCTCGTATTTTTACTGATGGGATTTCTCAGGCGATAATTTTACAAAACAAACAATCAGACATCTTTGAAATTAACTAATTAAAATATTACAAATTACACACTAAAGTTTTCATTATTAAATTACTTCTAAAGTTTTTTATTCATTTTGCAATAAAAAAAGACCCCCTAGTAAACTAGAGAGTCAGAATTGATTAAATAAGATTAATTTTGTGGTGTTTTAGGATATTAAATTTTAATAATTTTTGTTAAAATATAAAAACTTTTAAATGAGAGGGATTTAAAAGATATAAAAAAAGGAAGAGGCTAACATTGTAATACTGGTGCCAAAACCGGACCGGTAATGAGCTTAATAACTCTATGGAGTGAGTTACCAGATGAATTGAAGACAATTCGTACAAAGTTGATACCTTCTTCCTATAATATATGATAAGCTTTAAATTTTTACCACATTTTATTGAGAGAAGATTGTTGTTTGTATTATAACTGCAAAATGGTATTTGTCAATACTTTTTTGAGATCGGAAGAAAACCATTAAAATAGTTTATTAATATATCTTTTAACCAAACTAAGCAATAAATTTTGTATTACTGAGAATATCAGTGACATTATCTAGCCTAAAGGATGTTTGATATCGGCTTTTAAATATATTTGCTAGAGAACTAAACAAAAGGTACAAATAGAACAAATATCACTACATAAATTTACTAGATTTAATGCCATTAGGTTTTAAATTGTTAGGCTTGTTTTGTGTTTATGTTTTGGTGGCATCTAGAAACATACAAACTAGTGGGTCTGGTCTATTGAAATCCTGATGATGTAAACTAACATCATTAACGATAAACGATAATGATAAGCTATAAAATAATGACCTTCTTCCTATAATATCAGTCAACACTGAGCTGTCCAAAGTTATTGGAGAAAGATTGGTATAATTATTATATTCCCACTGGTGTAAATTGTCAAATTTTAATAGACTTTTTTATTTGAAGTCTGAAACATAGCAATATATAAGCATAAAATCGAAAATAAGTTGAAAGTAAAAAGAATTTAGTTATTAGTATATTGGTTTTATTATCCCGCCATTGCGGGACTCTCTTCGTTCGGATTCCGGCTGCAAAATAATCCCGCCGGAATGACCCATGTAGTTCTACGGGGCAAGCAAATAAAAGTTTTTAATTTTTTAATTGTATTTTTATGACGTTTAGTTTAGATAATATTGTTGCATGGGCAAAAAGAAGATGATTTGCATATCCTGGTAGTGATATCTATGGATGATTAGCAAATGCTTGGGACCTATGACCTTATGGTGTAGAAGTTAAAAAAAATATCGAAAATAATCGATGGAAGTTTTTTGTACAAAAAAGAGAAGATATAATCTGACTAGATTCACAGATACTTATGAACCCCAAAGTACGAGAAGCATCAGGTCATGTTTGATGATTTTCCGATCCTTTGATTGATTGTAAAAAATGTAAAAGCAGACTAAGAGCAGATCAACTAATCGAAGAATATATAGAAAAAAATAAATTAAGCTTGGAACAAATAAAAGAAAAAATGAATGTAGAAAACATAGCAGTATGATCACGAAGTTTCTGACAACAAACAGAGTTTATCAATCAGTTTAAAATAAAATGTCCAAAGTGTTGAGGTTTTGATTGGACTGAACCAAAACAATTTAATCTGATGTTTAAAACTGAACAAGGAACAATTGAATGACAAGGTACTGATATTTATCTCAGACCAGAGACCGCTCAAGGAATATTTGTAAATTTTAAAAACATATTAGATACTACAAGATCTAGGATACCATTTGGTATTGCTCAAACAGGAAAAGCATTTAGAAATGAAATTACTCCAGGAAATTTTATGTTTAGAGTGAGAGAATTTTATCAGATGGAGATAGAATATTTTGTAGAAAATGATGAACAGAAATGATTAGAATGTTTTGAAGAATGGAAAAAACAAAGTAGAGAACGATGGATTAACGAGATATGAATCACAGAACAAAAACTTAGATTTAGAGACCACGATAAGGATGAATTGTCATTTTATAGTAAGTGAACTTGTGATGTAGAATATAAGTTTCCACGAGGACGATGAGAATTACAAGGTATTGCCTATAGAACAGACTATGATCTCAATCAGCATATGAAGTTTAGCTGAAAAGATTTGCAATATTCTGATCCACAAACATGAAAAAGATATGTGCCACATTGTATAGAACCAAGCCGAGGTTTGACGAGAGCAATATTAACAGCTATGATAGATGCTTATGATGAAGAAAAGTATAATGATGCGAGCTGAAATGAACAAACAAGAGTAGTTGCTAGGTTTCATAAAAATATTGCACCTATAAAATTTGCAATCATTCCTCTTGTGAAAAAAGACCAAGATCAAGTAAATATGTGAAAAGAGATTTATAAAAAATTGAGTCAGGATTATATGTGTGAATTTGATGATAGTTGAAATATATGAAAATGTTATCGCAGACAAGATGAGATAGGAACTCCTTATTGTATAACTATAGATAATCAAAGTATACAAGACTGAACTGTAACCATGAGGGATAGAGATAGCATGAAACAATGGAGAATAAAAGCTGAAGATATCAGATTTTAAAATTTTGATAAAATTAATGAAGAATATTTTAAAGTTTCTTGAAGAACTAGAAATAAATAATAAACGTGAATGGTTTGATCTCCATAGGGAAGAATATCAAAAAATTAGAAAGGAAGTACTTGCATTGGCAGATAGATTGATAAAAGAGATTTCTAGTTTCTATGATTTATGAGATGAGATAAGACCAAACGATTGTATTTTTCGTATAAATAGAGATACTAGATTTTCAAAAGATAAAACACCATACAAAACAAACTTCTGAATAGAAATTACTCCCCATTGAAAGAGAGGTGGACTCCCCTGCTTTTATCTTCATATACAACCTGGTAATCAATCATTTATTGCGGGAGGACTCTATATGCCAGAATCTAAAACTACAGGTATTATAAGAGAAGGAATAAATAAAAAATGAAAAGATTTAAAAAAAATAATTGATAAGGTTTTAAAGTTAGAATCATTTTATCTTTATGAAGATGCCGTAAAAACTGCACCGAGATGATATAAAAGAGATAATCCACAAATTGAATTGTTAAAATTGAAACATCGAATAGTTGAAAGACCCGTGAGCGATAAAGAACTTTTGGGAAAAAAATTTGAAAAGGAATTGGTAAAAGATTTTAAAAAAATAGCGCCATTTGTAGAATGGTTGCAGGATAGGATAGATGAGTAATAAGTCATCCCGCTAAAGCGGGATTCACTTTGTTCAGATTCCGGCTGCAAATAATAACGCCGGAATGACAGTAATGTGGTTTTAACGCTTTAGCGTTTTATATGAAAGTAATAACAAAGAACAAACATGCCTACCATGATTATAGTTTCGACAAAGAATACGATGTCGGAATAATTTTGAAGTGACACGAAGTAAAATCGATTAAATGAAGCCATGTAAATATAAAAGATTCTATAATCAGGATGGATAATAAAGAACTATGGATAGTAAATATGGATGTGCCATTGTATGATAAGACATCTCTTACACAAATATGATGATATGTAGCTAAAGAGAAAAGAAAATTATTGATTACAAAAAAAGAACTAGCAAAGATATCTGCGATGCTTGATAAATCATGAATGACAGCTATACCGCTAGAAGTTTATCTAGATAAAAGATGACTCATAAAATTGAAAATATGAATAGGGAAACTGATGAGGAAAGTTGAAAAAAAGCAGATATTAAAAGAAAAAGATATTAAGAAACAGATGGATAGAGATATTAAGAGTATGAGAAATTAGGAGATTCCGGCTGCAAAACTTAATGCCGGAATGACCAGCTAAACTATCTGAAAAATATTTTTCTATAAATCATTTCCATTCATAATTTTATGCTGTTGGAATTTTTTTGTCATTTACCTAAACTATAATCTGTATAACGGATATGTACTGGTACTTCTTCGTATTTGAGTTTAAACTTTTTAATCTGTTCATTTAATTCATTGGCATAATGCATACCATCGGAAGTTAAATTTATTTTTCTAAGTGCTGGCAAACTAATTACTCTATAACCATTGTGTGGATCTGAAACTTTTGTTCAATAAAATATTCTTGTAACTATCTTGGATATGAAAAGAATTAGTCTTCTAGTCTTTGGGATATCTTTTGCTTTTCATCAATAAACGAATCTTGATCAGATATAAAGGTCATTTGGTTTGTTTTTTCATTTTGTGATATCCTGTTTTCTATCGATTAAATGTGAAACTCTGATTTCTTCGTTTCTTATCCTATCAATAAATATTTCCATGTCTTTGATATCCATCTGTCAATCTGAATCAAATCATACAAACCACTGGATTTGAAGTTCGTCTCAGTATTTTTTTATGAAATTATATCAAGTCTGATTAGCAGCTCAACCTCCCCTATTTGTAATATGAGATAGTATAATAAATAATTTATCTGGATATTGTGTCTTCTTATTTTCTAAAACTTCAAGTGTATTATCTTGTGATCAATCGTTTATAAATACAATTTTGCGAAATCATGCCGAAAATATTTCATCGATAACTACTCAAACTTTTTCTCATTCATTATAAACTCTGATATTGAAAATATAGTTATCTTTGTAATCAATATTTTTGAAATTTTTTATATTATCTTTTTCTTTGTTGTATCATTCATAAATTGCTTGTCGAGAAATAAGCCTTGTAAGCTGATATTTATCCTTTGTATGATTGTTTAATAAATTTATATAAAAATAGAAAAGAACTATCAATGATATATAAACCAATACATCAGCTCATCTTGCTATACCAAATAACATTCAGAACTGGTTTAGTAAGTTTTGATTTATAGCCGACATAATGACAAAAATCGATCATCAGAAAAATACTATCATATGTAGTATATTCATCTTTTTACGCTTATAGAGGTCTATTCAGAACAGTATAAATATAACTGCTGATATTATCAATATAAACTGTAATAAAGATATTCAGTACATAGAAAGTGTTAAAATATAAATTTGCTTTTAGTT